>Ga0315912_10000244_pt1 | contig 115511 bp, 101 predicted proteins | sample VfabasoilMG_FD_204469 | JGI IMG/M metagenome (GOLD analysis project Ga0315912, IMG submission 204469) | Garden soil microbial communities collected in Santa Monica, California, United States - V. faba soil | ecosystem: Environmental > Terrestrial > Soil > Garden | place: USA: California... | reverse complement strand
AGATCGCCGAGCGGATCCCGGCGCGCGCGGCGGGGCGCTTCACCACCCGCCAGAAGCCCTGGCGGGTCAGCGCCGCGCCGCGCGGCGCAGGGAACAGCGTCGGCAGCGCGCGACCGCCGACCACCCCCGGCCGTCCTTCGGCGAGCCAGCGCTCGATCCAGCGCGTCGCCTCCTCGCCCAGCGGCACCAGCCGTTCGCGATCGCCCTTGCCGACCACCCGCACCACGCCCTGGCGCAGGTTGACCTGGTCGTGGCGCAGGCCGACCAGCTCGGAGACCCGCAAGCCGGTCGCGTAGAGCACTTCGAGCATGGCGCGGTCGCGCAGGCCCTCGGCGCTGGCGACCTCGGGCGCGGCGAGCAGCGCCTCGACCTCGGCCTCGGTCAGGGTCTTGGGCAACGGCCTCCCGAGCTTGGGCGGCGCGATGCTCGCGGTCGGATCCTCGGCGATCCGCCGCTCGCGCAGCGCCCAGCGGAAGAAGCGGCGCAGGCTGGTGAGCAGGCGCGCGGTGCTGCGCGGCGCGACTCCGGCCTCGACCCGCGACGCGAGGTAGCCGAGCAAGGCGACGCGATCGGCGCGCTGCAAGCCGCCGCCGCGCGCCTCGAGCCAGCGCGCCGCGCCGCTGAGGTCGGCGCGGTAGGCGGCGAGCGAGTTGGCGGCGAGGCCGTCCTCCATCCAGACCGCATCGCAGAACGCGTCGATGTCGGCGGCAGCTGCCGGCAGCCCGCGCTCGAGTTCGTCATTGATGCCGTGATCGTCGGTCATGCGCCGATGATAGGCCCTGGCGCCACGCGGCTCCGTTCAGCCTGCGGTCAGCGAGGTGCGGGATAGAATCGCGGTCGCATGCCGAAGCTCCCGACCGCGTCGCCCTCCGCCCCCGCCGCGACCGCAAGGTCGGGCGACCGGCTGTTCGCGCTCTGGGCCTGGGGCATCGGCCTGCCCTACACGCTGGTCTGCGGCGCGCTCGTCACCGCGTTGCCGGGCGTCGAACGCCGACGGTCGATGGCCCGTGCCAGCGCCCGCGGCCTGCTCCGGATCGCCGGCATGCCGCTCACGGTCGAAGGCCTCGAGCACCTGCCGCCCGGCGGCTGCATCGTGGTCGCCAACCACGCCAGCTACCTCGACGGCGCGGTGCTGACCGCGGCGCTGCCGCCCGATTTCGCCTTCGTGATCAAGCGTGAGGCCCAGCGCATCCCGTTGGTCGGGCTGATGCTGCGCCGCCTGCGCTCGCACTTCGTCGACCGCGACGACCGCCGTGCCGGCAGCGCCGATGCCGGTCGGATGATCAAGCTCGCCCAGCGCGGACACCCGATCGGGATCTTCCCCGAGGGCACCTTCATCGCCGAGCCCGGCCTGCGGCCGTTCCGTCGTGGCGCGTTCATCACCGCCTGCCGCGCCGGCCTGCCGGTCGTGCCGGTCGCGATCCGCGGCACCCGGCACGCGCTCGGGCCGCAGGGTTGGCTGCCGCGCCGCGGTCCGCTCGAGGTCGAGGTGCTGCCGGCCCTGGCGCCCACCGGGCGCACGCTCGAAGCGGCGGCCGCGCTCGCCGCCGCGGCGCGCGCCAGCATCCTCGCCCGCTGCGGCGAACCGGATCGCGGCGCGGGCTGAAAGGCGAAGGGCGCCGTCCCTCTCGGAACGGCGCCCTCTCGTGAGCGCGGGTGCTGCGGCGCGGTCAGCGCGTGGCCTGCAGCTCCTGCAGATAGTCGAGCCAGGTCGAGGCCGAGCTCTTGGTCTCCTCGAAACCACGCGCCTTCTTGAACGCCTCCTCGGCGGCCTTGAAGTTGCGGGTCTCGGCCGCAGCGCGGCCCTGGATCATGTAGGCGTAGCCCGGGCGCTTGAGCGTGCCCTTCTGGAACGCGCGGTCTACGGACTTGACCGCCGCGTTGTACTCGAGCTGATCGACGTGGATCTGCGCCTTGCGCACGCACATCTCGCCGTCGGCCGCCATGTCGCAACCCTTGCCGAGGATGTCGGTCGCCTTGTTCCACTCGCGAGCCTGGATCCAGGCCTCGGCCATCAGCGCGTAGTTCTTGTCGTTCGCCGCGACCTGCTTGGCCGCGATCGCCTGATCGAGCAGCTTGCCCGCCTCGAACGGCGCGTCGTTGAGGATGTACATGCGGGCGAGGTTGAGCAGCTGCTTCTCGTCGGTGATGAAGCCCTTGCGGAAAGCGAGGCCCATCGTCGCCAGCGCCTTGTTGTCCTCGTTGAGCTCCATGTACATGCCGGCGAGCTGTTCCCAGTACTTCTTGTTGTCGGGGTACTGCGAGGCCAGGATCTCGAGCGTCTCGGCGCAGCCCTTGAAATCCTTGAGCTCGTACTGGGCCGCGAGCTGCAGCTTGTACCAGCTCTCCTGCGGGTTCGGCGTCGAGGCGATCGCCTTCTGGACGTAGGGCAGCGCCTCGCGCCAGCGGTTGGTCAGGCCCAGCGCGTTCGCCATCAGGATGTTGGCGGCCGCCGGCGGGTTGACGGTCGCCTTGAACCAGTGCTCGAGCAGCGTAATCGCCTTCGGGTAGTTCTCGAGCTGCATGTGCAGCTGCGCCAGGTTGTAGACCATCGAGTTCTCGGTCGGGATCGGCAGCGCCTTGAGCGCCAACGCCTTCTCGAACCACGAGATCGCGAGCCTGAAGTCGGCGTCGCCGCCCTTGGAGAGGTGGACGTAGCCCATGTTCTGCAGGACCAGGGCTTCCTCGTAGGCGTTGCCCGCGACCTTGGGCTGGAGCGCCTTGAAGCCGGTGACCGCCTCTTCGTACTGCTCGTTGGTGACGAGCTCGAGCAGCTGGTTGATGCGCTTGGCGGTGCTCTCGGAGACCAGACCAGCCTTGCGCTCTTCCATCTGGCCGGAGACGGCCGACATCTGCGGTTCGGCGTACGCCAGCGTCGCGGCGAGCGCGCCGGCGAAGGCCGTGGCGCCGAGCACGGCGCGGGCTGATGCGGACGAGGTGCGCGTGGTCATCACTTGCCGTCATCCTGCTGCAGGTTGAAATCGAGGCGCTGGGTCGCCGGCCGCTTGACCGGCTTGCCGTCGACGATGCGGGGTTTGAACTTCCAGCGCGCGACGGCACGCATCGCGGCGCTGTCGAACAAGCGCGGTGGCTTGGACTCGATCACCTTTGACGAGCCCGGCTCGACCGAGCCGTCCTCCATCACCGTGAACGAGAGGATCACGTAGCCGGAGATGCCCTCGACCAGCGCCTCGCGCGGGAACTGGGGCTCGATGCGGACGATCGGGATCAGGTCGCCGTCGCCGAAGCCCGCGCCGCCGCCACCGCTCATCGCGCCAGAGACCGGCACGAACATGCCGGCGCCGCCGGACCCGAGCGGGACGTCGATCTTCGGGATGTCGAGGTCCATCGCTTGCTGCTGGACTTGCTGTTGCTGGATCGCCTGCTGCGGGGTCGGCGGACGCTTCGGCGGCTCTGGCCGCTTCGGCATCTCGCGTTGCTTCTCGCGGGTCAGCTCCTCGCGCGAGACGCGGACGAAGTCTTGCAGGTCGCCGGCGCCACCCTTGTCGAAGCCCTGCTGGGTCCCCGACACCAGGGTGGTCATCAACAGGAACAGGCTCGTCGTGATCAGGACGCCGAGGCCGATGGATGGGATCGAACGGGGGGTCATGGTTCCAGCCTCACTGCGTCTGCTGCTGGGCAGCGATCGCGATGTCGGTCACGCCGCCGAGGCGGGCCTGGTCCATCACGGCGATCACGACGCCGGCGGGCGCGCCGCGGTCGGCGATGATCATCGCGCTGCCCTCAGGGTTCTCGGCCTTGGACGCCTCGACCAGCGGTCGCACCGCGTCGAGCTCGATCTGGCGCTTCTGCATCCAGACCTGGCCGGTCTCGGAGACCGCGATCATGATGCTGGCGCGGACCTTCGGCTCGGTGGTCGCCGCCTCGGGCTTGCGCACGTCGAGACCGGCCTCCTTGACGAAGGAGGTCGTGACGATGAAGAAGATAAGCATGATGAACGTGACGTCGAGCATCGGCGTCAGGTCGATCTGCGCATCTTCGGCGGTGCTGTGCTTGCGGGCCATCCGGACCTCAGGGGTGCTTGGGTGTCGGCTGCGTCAGTCGGCGGTCGACGCGACCGAGATGTTGGAGGCGCCGGCCTCCTTGACCTGATCGATGACCTGGACCAGGACGCCGGTCTGGGCGGCCTTCGAGATGGCGATGATCACCGAGGCGTCGGGCTTCTCGGCCCGCGCCCGCTCGACGTTGGCGCGCACCGCCTTGAGGTCGATCGCGCGGCCCTCCATCTGGACCTCGCCGTTCTGCTTGATCAGGATCGCGACGACCTTCGACGCCTCCGACATCTGCGTGTTGCTCGCGGTCGGACGGTTGACGTCGATGCCCATCTCCTTCGCGAACGACGTCGTCACGATGAAGAAGATCAGCATGATGAACGTGACGTCGAGCATCGGCGTCAGGTCGATATCGGCCTCTTCGGCGCTGGCTCGGGTTTTCTTGCTCATGGGCTCAGGACCTCAGTGGTAGCGGAGCTCGTCAGCGAGCTCATCGACCGCGGCCTTGGCCTGCTGCGGCAGCCAGGCCGCGAAGTAGATCCCCGACACCGCGACCACCATGCCCGCCATCGTCGGCAGCGTGGCGCGCGAGACGCCCGAGGCCATCGCCCGGGCGTTGCCGGTGCCGAGGTTCGCCATCACGTCGAACACGCCGATCATGCCCGACACGGTGCCGAGCAGGCCGAACAGCGGCGCGATCGCGACGCAGGTCCGGATCACGATCATCCCCGAGCTGGCCTCGTGGCTGAACTCGGACAGCATCTGCTGGCGGATCTTGCGCGCGTACCACGAGGTGTGGTCCGACCGCTTGCTCCACTGGGCCTTGATCTCCTCGATCCGCTGCGGCATCGCGACCCGGAAGTACCACATCCGCTCCATCACCAGCGTCCACATGACCGCGGTGGAGACGAACACGCCCCACAGCACCGGTCCGCCGGCGTCGAAGAAATCGCGGAGGACCGCGTAGATGTCGTAGAAGAACGTCATCCGTTACTTCTTCTTCTCGGCGTGGGCCGCGATGATGCCCGCGGTCTGCTCCTCGAGGATGCCGATCAGGCCGCGGCTCTTGGACGAGACGATGCCGTGCAGCAGCACCATCGGGATCGCGACGCACAGGCCCTGCACCGTGGTGACCAGCGCCGAGGCGATGCCGTCCGCCATCAGCTTCGGATCGCCCGAACCGAACATGGTGATGACCTGGAAGGTCGCGATCATGCCGGTGACGGTGCCGAGCAGGCCGAGCAGCGGGCCGAGCGCGGCGACCAGCTTGATGAAGCCGATCCGGGCCTCGAACGCCGGGACCTCCTTCATGATCGCCTCGTCGAGCTTGAGCTCGAGCGTGTCGGTGCCCTCGCCCTTGTTGTCCGCAGCGACCATCAGCACGCGACCGAGCGCGTTGTCGGCGCTCGGCTTGCCGACCATCGACAGCTGGTCCTTGATGCGCTTCTCGGCGCCCATCATGTAGAAGAAACGCTCGAGCGCGACCAGGAAGCCGAGGAAGCCCAGCGACATGGTCACGTAGCCGACCAGGCCGCCCTGATCGACGCGCTCGAGGAAGTCCGGCGCGTCGACGAGGATCGCGAGCAGCTGGCCGCGGGTCGGGTCGAGACCGTACTCGACCAGTTCGCCCGGGGCTGCGTTCGCCAGCTCCTCAGCCATCGAGCCGTAGCGCGAAGCAGGCTGGCGGGTCAGCACGACCAGCGAGCTGGTCTCCGGCTGGAAGCGCAGGAACTCGTCGTCCTTCGAGGCGTTGAACACGCCGACGCGGAGCACCTTGCCCTGCTCGACCGAACCGTCGGCGCGGGTCACGTTGGCGTCGAAGGTGACGACCTTGCCCGACTCGACCATCTCGGTCATCAGCGCCTCGTGCAGGCCGCGCAGCTCGTCGATCGACGGCAGCGCCTTGGACTGCGCGAGCTTGGACGGCAGCTCGCCGCGGCCCGGGAACTGGGCCGAGACCAGCGAGTTGCTGACCACGCCCTTGGTGTCGGCCGCGACCTGACGGACCACGCCGAACACCTCGCCGAGGTTGCCGAGGCGGTCCTGCAGCTGGACGTTCATGGTGTTGAGCGCGCGCTCGTTGGCCTGGAAGGTCGAGGTCAACCGCGTGCTGGTCGCCTCTTCGGTGGCGAGCTCGGCGCGGGTCTGGTTGACCAACGCACGCTGCTGGTCGCGGGCCTTGAGGAACTCCGCCTCGCGGGCCTTGTTGCGCTGGGCGGCCTCGGTCCGCGCGTTGCGGACCTGGTTGAGCAGCTCGTCGAGCGACTGCGCACCCGTCGGTTGGCCGGCGCTGGCGACGCTAGCCGCGGCGATGGCGATGATCGTGAGCAGGCGCTTCATTTGGCAGCCTCCGGAGCGAGGATGGGCAGGTTGATGAGGTCGGGCGCGCTCTGCTTGCGGGCGACGCGCAGCGCGCCGTTGATGCCGGCGACGGCGCCGCCGTCGAGCTCTTCCCACTGCTTGCCGGCGCGGTTCCAGAAGCCGCCCTCGGCCTTGTCGAGCGTCTGGTAGGCGAGCACCAGGCGGCCGACGCGGAGGAAGTCGACCTCGCGCTCAGCGCCGTCGGCGCCCTTCAAGCGGCCACGGTAGGCCTCGATCGTGCGGCCGTACTCGGTCTCGATCTGGTAGGCCTCCATCACGCGACGGTACTTCTCGGAGATGGTGACCGACGAGCTCTCCATCATGTCCTTGAGCTGCGTGACGCGGTTGGTGCGCTCCTCGAGCAGGAACGGGAGGTCGAGCTTCACGAACTGGTCGAGCTGGTCGACCATGCGCAGCATCAGCGGCACGATCTCCTTCTCGACGATGTCGACGTCCTTCATCTGGCGGTCGATCGAGGACAGGGTCTCCTGCTGATCGCGGACCAGGCTGGTCAGGTTCTGGTTGTAGACCCGCAGACGATCGACCTGCTCCTTGGACGTCAGGTACTCCTCGAGGAGCTTCTGGGTCTCGTCGGAGACGTTGTTGACCGTGTTCTGCGACGCGACCGCAGCCTGGTTGATCTGGGCCTGGGCCTGGACGGCCTGCTTCACACCGTCCGCCGGCGCGGCGTTGACCGCGACGGGAGCGAGAGCGAAGGCGCCGAGAGCGGCGAGGCACCGCAAGATGGATTTCCGCATGGGGCTACCTTAGGTACTGGGTGTTGGATTCGTCCGCCGCGAGTCCGGGACGGCTTGCGAGGCGGGCTCGGAATCTACCAAAGGCCTGCGCGGATTGGTACACGGCGAGCGCTGGAAGCGCCTCGGGGTGCGACGGAAGTCGGGTTTCTGAGGCCTTTTCCTACGACTTATTTATACTGCTGTCATGTTGTCGCCCTCCCTCGACCCCTCGGCGCTGGCGCTGGCGCTGACCGCGCGCGGCCGCCTGCAGATCCCGGGGTTCCTGGTTGAGGACGCCGCCGCCCTGCTCCACGACTGCCTGGCGCGAGAGGTGCCCTGGTCACTGGCGTTCAACGAGGGCGGCGTGCCGCGGACGCTCGCCGCCGACGCCCTGCGCGCGATGCCGGCGGCCGAGCGCGCCGCGCTGGTGCGGCGGATCAACGCCGAGGCCGTCGGCGGTTACCAGTTCATGTACCACAGCTACATGATGGTCTCGGCCTACCTCGCCGGCCGCGACCCGCAGCTGCCGCTCCACCGCGTGCTCGAGTACCTCAACAGCGAGGCCTTCCTCGCCTTCGCCCGGGCATTGACCGGCGTCGCCGAGCTGCGGCGGGTCGATGCCCAGGCCACCTGCTACATGCCGGGGGATTTCCTCAAGCGCCACACCGACGCCCACTCCGTCGACGGCCGACGCTTCGCCTACGTCATCAACCTGACCCGCGAGTGGCAGGCCGACTGGGGCGGGCAGCTGCAGTTCCTGGCCGACGACGGCGCGGTGGTCGAGAGCTTCCTGCCGCGCTGGAACTCGCTCAGCGTGTTCGCGGTGCCGGCGCCCCACTGCGTCTCGTTCGTGACGCCCTACGCGCGCGTGCCGCGCCTGTCGATCACCGGCTGGTTCCTCGATCGCTGATCGATCGCCGGCTCAGCCGCCCGGCACGCGCTCGAGCTTGTAGGCGAAGGTGAAGCGCGAGGCGTGGCAGATCCGCGTCGGCGGCCGGCCGCAGTGCGTGATCCGGCCGTCGAAGATGACCAGGCGGCCCGGCCGCGGGCTCGCCACGAACGCAGCGTCGCCCTTGGCGTCGAAGAACAGCGTCTCGCCGCCCCACTCGAGGTTCCACTCGGAGGAGAGGAACCACAGCGCGGTGAACTCTTCGGCCCCGGGTTGGGCGTCGGTGTGGGTCAGCAGCACGTCGCCGTAGGCGGCGTAGTTGCAGTAGGCGCGGTACTCGCGGTGGCGACGGCCGCTGACGAGCAGGGCGGCGGCCAGCGATGGCGCCAGCAGCGGCAGGGCCTGGGCGACCGCGGGCTCGAGGTTGATGACCCAGTGGCGGTACTGGCGGGTCTCGGGGCGCGCCGACTCGGTGCGGGTGAACGGGCTCTGCTCCAGCATCTGGGCCAGCTTGCCGATCTCGGCCGGATCGACCAGGCCGTCGAACACCGCGACCGACCTCCCGTCGACCTCGCCCCGCCGCGTCAGATGACCTTCGACCTTCATGCTGTCCTCCCAGGGACCTGTCCGCCGAGGTACTGGGTCGCGGCCCGTTCGCGGAACCACGCCGTGACGATCCATTTGTCGCCGCCCTGCACCGGGTCGCCGCAGTGCAACGAGCGCGGGTCGCCGCTGCCGTCGGCGCGCACGTTGTCGAAGCGCAGCAGCCGCCCCGCGCGGGTCTCGACCCGCAGCGCCAAGGTCGGGAACCGGGTGGTGCCGCCGGCCGGGACCTCGTTGAGGTAGGCGATGACGGTGGTGACGCGTTGACCCTGGTCGCGCCAGCGCGGCGAGACCAGGATCTCGGGCGTGAAGAAATCGCAGTGCTCGCGGTACTCCTGCCCGACGCCGTAGCGCAGCATCGCCAGCGCCTCGGACCGTTCGATCGCCGACCCGGCGAGCGCGGCCATGGTCAGGCCGAGGTCATGCACCACGAGGTCGGGGAACAGCGCCCGCAAGTTGGCGTCGGCGCTGGTCCGCGCCGGGTCGGCGTAAACGCTGTCGCCGGACTCGTCGAGCGTGCGCGAGGGCTGCAGGTTGGGCGCGCCGACCGTCATCAGGTAATCGCACTCCCAGGGCGACACCGCATCGTCCTGGACCTGGATCCGGGGCGACGGGTAGAGCTCGCGGACCGCCCCGCGCCGCGGCGCATCGGCCCACGGCGGCGAGCCCTGCGCCAAGGTCCAGGTCGGGCCGTCCATCGGCCAGCGCGTCGCGTCGATCGACTGCAGCCGGCGTGCGCTGATCGGCGCCGGCGAGTCGGCGAGCAGGCGCACGGCCTCGGCCCGATCTCCGGTCGCGGCGGCCACCAGCGCCAGGGCATGGCTGGCGAAGCCATCGCCGGCCTCGCGCGCCCGGTCGAGCAGCGCGCGGGCGCCCGCCGCGTCGCCACGCACCGCGCGCAGGACGCCGGCGGTGCGCAACGCCGGTGCGTGGCCGACCTTGAGCGCCTGCGCGAACCAGCGCCAGGCCCGGGCATCGTCGGGTTCGATGCCATGGCCGATGCGATGGATCGCCGCGAGCATCTGCTCGGGCGGGCCCCAGGGCGTCGCGGCGGCGCGCTCGAGATGGACCACCGCCTGCGCCGCATCGGGCGGGAGCGTCCCGCCCTGCAGGTAGGCCTTGCCCAGCACCATCGACGCGTTGCGCGACCCTGCGGCCTCGGCTGCGTCCAACGCGGCGATCGCCTCGCTCGTGCGACCGTCCTGGAGCAGGCGCAGACCCTGCTCGAACGCGGGTTCGGCGCGCGGCGCGGCGTTCATCGGCCGGCGCGGAACCAGCAGTTGAAGGCGACCGTGATGCGCGGTCGCTGACCGAGGTAGGTCGCGACCTCGTGCTGCAGGTACGAGGGGAAGATCACCAGCTGGCCCGCTCGCAGGCGCAGGTTGATCAGGTGGAAGCCGAACGGCTGGCTGAGCTTGGTGTTGCCCGGGTCGAGGTACATCGACGCGCCGACCCGCGGGTCGAAGCAGCGCAGCACGCCGCTGTCGGGGTGCTGCGGCGTCTCGTCGCCCGGATCGACGCAGTAGACGCCCGACCACGACGCCATCGGATGGACGTGGGCGGTGGTGTAACCGCCGTAGGGCGTCAGGTGGAACCAGGTGTCGTCGAACAGGGTGAAGCTGCGGACTTGGGCCTCGGGCATCCGGCTGAGCTCGGCCACCGTGCGGTAGAGGCCGTCGAAGCAGAACGCCTTGAGGCGCTGGACGCAGGCCTCGGGCCATTTGAAGAGGTCGAACTCGCTCTCGAACAGGCCCTGCTTGCCGGCGGTCATCAGCCGGTTGCGGTAACGCTCGCCCTGCCCGGCCCGCGCGACGAACAGCGCGCCGAGCTCGGCGTTGAGCGGCTGCGGATCGGGATGCTGGAACTCGACCAGCGGGACCGCGAACAGCGGCGTGACCTGGAGCGGTGCGGGTGACATGGGAGCCTCGCCGACCCCGAGCCGGGGTCCGGCCCCGGTTATATCGGCGCGGGTCGGGCGCGGCAAGCGCGACGATCGTCCCGCGGCGGGCGCCGTGCGCGGCGGACCCCGGAAAGAAGAGGCCCGCGGTTCCTTGCGGAACCGCGGGCCAACATCAACTCAAGCTATCCGACTTAGAACGTCTTCGAGATGCGGATGTACGGGAAGCGTCCCGGCACCTCGTAGGTCGTCGCGTCGAACGAGTTGGCGAACGCCTGCGCCGACACCGGCGGGTTCTTGTCCCCGATGTTCTGGATGCCGAACGTGAAGCGCGTGTCCCAATCGCTGATGTTGTACGACACCTGCACCGAGTGGTACGTGGTGGCGCCCAGCGCGTTGGTCGACGCCGACGGGTTGGAGCAGTAGCTCCAGCCGGCCGGCGGCGCACCGCCCCAGAACTTCGACGAAGCGATCGAGGTCAGCGACGGAGCCGAGCAGTTCTCGTACTGACGGCCGATGAACCGCATCCGCCAGGTGGCTTCCCAATCGCCCCACGACCAATCGATGTCGAGGTTCGACTTGAAGGCCGGCAGCGAACCGTCACCACCGTTGAACTGCACGAAGTCGTTGCAGATCTCGTCGGACGGGTCCGCGGTGGCCGTGTCCGGGGTGCACTGCGTGTAGTCGTCCACGAACGCGGTGTCCCAGGTGAACTTCCACTCACCAGGCAGGAACGGCAGCTCGCCGGCACGGTACACGACGTTGAGGTCGATGCCCGCGACGGTGAAGCTGGCCAGGTTGGTCGAGCCCGAGAACAGGTCATCGACGTCACCGGTCGGCAGACGCTCGATCAGCGAGCACAGGCCCGGATCGGCACCCACGTAGCAGCCGGTCATGATCGAGGCCGAACCCACGCCAGCGATGGCGTCGGCCAGCTCGATCTCGTACCAGTCCAACGTGATGCTGAGGCCATCGATGAAGCTCGGCGAGTACACGAAGCCGAACGTCGTCGACTCAGCGGTCTCCGGGTTCAGGTTCGGGTTGCCGCCGACCGTGATCCGGATCTGCTGGTTCGACTGGCTGTACATCGTGCCCGGCGTGAAGCCGTTGGCCGAGTTGCCACCGATCGGAGCGCTCAGCGGGACCTGGTTCGCCACCGGGACGGTAGCGGCCGGGGTCACCGCGAAGGTCGCGATCGGGAACGTGCCACGCTGCGCGGCCGTGCTGCCCGCGTTGCCGACCGTGCCGGTGAAGCCGGTGCAGTTGGCGAGCAGGTTGGCTTCGGTCTGGGTGTCCGGGGTCGGATCCAAGCCGCCCGACGGGCCGGTGCCGCCGTTGGAAGGTCCAACGGAGCAGAGGTCGGTCAAGGTCGGGAAGGAGTCCGACTGGCCCAGGTACAGCTCGGCGATGTTAGGAGCGCGGAAGCCCTCCTGGAACGTCGCGCGGACCAACAGGTCGGTGAACGGCTGCCAGCGCAGGCCGAACTTCGTGTTGGTGGTGCTGCCGAAGGTGTCGTACTCCGACGAACGGAACGCGATCTGGACCTCGAGGTCCTCGGCCAGCGGCGCGTCCTTCAGGATCGGCAGCGCGAACTCCGCGTAGAACTCGTTCAGCGAGTAGCTGCCCGAGGTCGGCGAGCGAGCGTTGCCGGTGGTGTTACCCGCAGCGATCAGCGCGTCCGGATCGTCGAAGCCTTCTTCCTGACGGTACTCGTAGCCGACCGCGAGGCCGACCGGGCCCGCCGGGAGATCGAAGATCTCGCCGGAGATGTTGCCCGAGTAGTTCCGCATCTTCGCGCCGAGGTCGTCGTGCGCGTTGAACGTCACGAAGTCGAGCATCGCCTGCGTGATCGAACCGACGCCGCCGAACAGGTTCAGCGGGACGCAGGGGCTGGCGCACGCAGCGACCGGACCCAACGACGTGCGCAGGCGCGCCGTGTTGAGCAGGCCGTACGTGATGTCCATCTGCGTGGTGTCGGTGTACGTGTAGTTCACGTTCCAATCCCACACTCGGCTCAGCGCCTCGAAGTTGCCCTCGAAGCCAGCGCCGAAGCGATAGGTCGCGACGTCGTTGTTGAACGAACGGCCACCGGTCTCGACGAAACGGCGGGCCAGCGCGTTGAGGTGCAGGCCCGGGTTCGCCGCGACGGGGTCGAGGTTCTGCCCAAAGAAGTTGTACGGGTTGGTCGCGTCGATGCCGATGGTCGTACCGTCAGCCAGGTTGCCCAAGGTGCCCACGATCACGGGCATCGCGGCGAGCAGCTGCTCCGAGATGCGGTGGTTGAACAGCGCCTCGGTGGTGAAGGTCACGTTGTCGGTAACGTCGTAACGGCCCTGCGCGTAGATGGACCAACGCTCCGACGGGGTCGAGAGGTAGTTGTCCGGGGCGAAGTTGTACGCGTCGTTGGCACCGACGTAGGCGCGGAAGTCCGCCGCCGTCGGGGTCGCATCGCCGCCCGTGTCACGGGTCGCACCAGCGCCCGAGAACGGAGCGCCGCCGTCCGGAAGACGGAAGCGGCCCATCGGGGTGGTCGACGAACCGAGCGCGTTGGCCGTGCGGAACAGCGGCTCCTTCGAGATGTTGCGGTCACCCGCAGCCACCGGCTCAGCCTTGTAGTACGACGCGTTGAAGAACGCCGAAGAGCGGCTGCCCGAGCTGCCGACCGAGAAGTCGTACAGTTCCTGGCGGCCATCGCCCTCGTCGAACTCGCCGATCGTCGCGTTGGCCGCGGCGCCGTCGAAGTCCTTGCGGGTGATGATGTTGACCACGCCCGCGATCGCGTCCGAGCCGTACACCGCCGAAGCGCCGTCCTTCAGGACTTCGATGCGCTCGATGATGCTGATCGGGATCGTGTTCAGGTCGACCGCACCCGTGCCACCCGTGATGTTGACCCAACGGCGGCCGTTCACGAGAACGAGGACGCGGTTGGATCCCAGGTTGCGCAGGTCGATGCGGGTCGAACCGTCACCACCGTTGTTGAAGTTGGTGTTCAGCGCGGCGCCAGCGGCAGGGAGTTCCTGCAACAGGTCACCGATGCTGTTGATACCGGTCTTCTCGATGTCCTCGCGGGACACCGAAGTGACCGGCATCGCGCCTTCGAGCTGGGTCCGCTTGATGCGCGAACCCGTAACCTCGACGCGATCGAGCTTCGTGGCGTCGTCTTCCTCGGCCGCGAACGCCCCAGGGGCGTACACGGACGAAGCGGCGACACCAGCGGTCAGCGCGAGCCGCACGGCGTTCCGGATGTTGTGATTGGACATTCAATCCTCCTAGCAGAGAGGTTGGCGTTGTGGTGCTCCCGCCACGCCGTCGTCCTTGCGTCGGACGTCGTGACGGAAACATGTCGCTTCCATGCGAAAAATCTTGCAGACGGCATGCCCGCAAGAATCCTGGGTCACCCCGAATATAGGCAGATACGCAACGCACAACAAGCCTGTTGTTGCGTCGAAGTCACACAATCGCTCCAGGGGAAACCGCCGAATTTCAGGCCAGAAATGCCAAGGGGCCCGTTGGGCCCCTCTTTGTTGTTGCCCCGCGACACCCGCCGAACGGCGCTGATGCGGCGGAACCACAGCCGGAATGCAGGCTTTTACATGCTCCGGCGGTAGCGCCCGCCGACCGAATAGAGCGCCCCGCTGATCTGGCCCAGCGAGCAGCACTTCACGGTCTCCATCAGGGCCTCGAAGGTGTTCCCGCCGGCCGCCGCCTCGTGCTGGAGGTGGGCCAGGGCCGCCTTGGCCCTGTCCCCTCCCCGCTGCCGGACCCCCTGCACCGCCTGGATCTGAGCCTGCTTCTCGCCCTCGGTCGACCGGATCAGCTCGAGACCGGCCGCCTCGGTGTGGCCTTCGGCGCCCTTGAACGTGTTCACGCCGACCAGCGGCAGGGTCCCGTCGTGCTTGAGGGCCTCGTAGTAGAGGCTCTCCTCCTGGATCTTGCCGCGCTGGTACATGGTCTCCATCGCGCCCAGCACACCGCCCCGCTCGGTCAGCGCCTCGAACTCTTTATATACGGCTTCCTCGACCAGGTCGGTGAGCTCCTCGACCGCGAAGCTGCCCGACAGCGGGTTCTCGACCCGGTTCAAGCCCAGCTCCTTGTTGATGATGAGCTGGATCGCAAGCGCGCGCCGCACCGACTCCTCGGTCGGGGTCGTGATCGCCTCGTCGTAAGCGTTGGTGTGGAGCGAGTTGCAGTTGTCGTAGAGCGCGTAGAGCGCCTGCAGCGTGGTGCGGATGTCGTTGAACTGCACCTCCTGCGCGTGCAGCGACCGACCGCTGGTCTGGATGTGGTACTTCAGCATCTGGCTGCGCGCATCGGCGCCGTAGCGATCGCGCATCGCGCGGGCCCAGATCCGCCGCGCCACCCGACCGATCACCGCATACTCCGGGTCCATCCCGTTCGAGAAGAAGAACGACAGGTTGGGCGCGAAGTCGTCGACCTTCATCCCGCGCGCCAGGTAGTACTCGACGATGGTGAAGCCGTTGGCGAGCGTGAAGGCGAGCTGCGAGATCGGGTTCGCCCCGGCCTCGGCGATGTGGTAGCCGCTGATCGACACCGAGTAGAAGTTCCGCACCTTGTTGCGGGTGAAGAACTCCTGCACGTCGCCCATCATCCTCAGCGCGAAATCGGTCGAGAAGATGCAGGTGTTCTGGGCCTGGTCCTCCTTGAGGATGTCGGCCTGCACCGTGCCGCGCACCGCCGCCAGCACCTCGCCCTTGATCCGGGCGTAGGTCGCGGCGTCCACCAGCTGGTCGCCCGAGACGCCGAGCAGGCCGAGCCCGGTGCCGTCGTTGCCCTCGGGCAACGCGCCGTCGTAGGCCGGCCGCGCCGCGCCGAGCAGCTGGGCGCGCTTGGCCGCGGCCGCGTCCCAGCCGCCGGTCGCGCGCAGGTGGCGCTCGACCGCCTGGTCGATCGCCGCGTTCATGTACATCGCCAGGATGATCGGCGCCGGCCCGTTGATGGTCATCGAGACCGATGTGGTCGGTGCGGTCAGGTCGAAGCCCGAGTAGAGCTTCTTCATGTCGTCGACCGAGGCGATCGAGACGCCCGAGTTGCCGATCCGGCCGTAGATGTCGGGCCGCGGATCGGGGTCCTCGCCGTAGAGCGTGCAGGAGTCGAACGCGGTCGACAGCCGCGTCGCCGGCTGGCCCTTCGAGACGTAGTGGAAGCGGCGGTTGGTGCGCTCCGGGGTGCCCTCGCCGGCGAACATCCGGGCCGGGTCCTCGGCGGTGCGGCGGTAGGGATAGACGCCGGCGGTGTACGGGTAATGCCCGGGGAGGTTCTCCTCGAGCAGCCAGCGCAGCCGGTCGCCCCAACCCATGAAGCGCGGCAGCCCGAGCTTCGGGATCTGCAGGTGCGACAGCGATTCGCTGAAGTTGGCGCCGCGGACCTCGCGACCGCGGACCTCGTAGCTGTACTCGACGCTGCGCGAGGCGGCGACCCGCGCGTCCCAGCCCTTGAGCAGCGCGATCGAATGCGGGGCGAGCTCGGCGAGCGCCGCGTCGTAGCGGGTGCGCAGCGCCTTGATCGAGGCATCGGCCGCGGCCACCGCATCCGGGGAATGCGGTGCGAGCGGCGCCGGCAGCGCCGGATCGCCCAGCGCCTGCAGCGCCTGGTGGCATTGCTGGGCCCGCTGCGCCGCTTCGGCCTGGCGCGTCGCATCGCCGTGGGCGCGCCGACCGGCCTCGGCGATCTCGGCCAGGTAGCGCACCCGCTGGGCCGGCACGATCGCCTGCTTCTCGACCTCGACCTCGGGGAACTCGACCGCCAGCTTCCAGGCCGCCGGCTCGAGCCCGAGCTTGAAGGTCAGGCCCGCGACCAGCCCCTTGAACATCCGGTTCACGCCCGGGTCGTTGAACTGGCTGGCGATGGTCAGGAACACCGGCAGCGACTCGTCCTCGGCCTTGAACTGCTGGCGGTTGCGCTTCCACTGCTTGCGCACGTCGCGCAGCGCGTCCTTGGCGCCGCGCTTCTCGGCCTTGTTGATCGCGACCAGGTCGGCGTAGTCGAGCATCCCGATCTTCTCGAGCTGGCTCGGTGCGCCGAACTCGCTGGTCATCACGTAGACCGAGTAGTCGACCAGGTCGACGACCTCGGTGTCGCTCTGCCCGATGCCGGCGGTCTCGAGGATGATCAGGCCGAAGCCCGAAGCGCGCAGCAGCGCGATCGCATCGGCGACCGCCGGGCTGGTCGCGAGGTGCTCGCGGCGGGTCGCGATCGAACGCATGTAGATGCGCTCGTCGCTGAGCGCGTTCATCCGGATGCGGTCGCCGAGCAGCGCACCACCGGTGCGACGGCGGGTCGGATCGACCGCGATCACCGCGACGTCCTTGTCGGGCCAGGCGCGGCGGAAGCGGTTGAGCAGCTCGTCGGTGAGCGACGACTTGCCGGCACCACCGGTGCCGGTGATGCCGACCACCGGACAGCGGCGCTTGCCGCCGTGCTCGGCGGCGGCGCGCCAGCGCGCGCGCAGCGGCGCCAGCGTCGCCTCGTCGGCGTGCTCGATCAGCGTGATGGTGCGGCCGAGGTCGCGGTGCTCGAGGGCGTTGAGGTCGCGCGGCGCGAAGCCCGGCCGCTGCCACTTGCGCACGCGCGCCAGCACGTCGTCGATCATGCCCTTGAGCCCCATCCGCATGCCGTCGTCGGGGCTGTAGATCTTCTCGACGCCGTAGGCCTCGAGCTCGGCGATCTCGTGCGGCACGATGGTGCCGCCGCCACCGACCACCACCCGCACGTGCTCGGCGCCCGCCTCGCGCAGCATGTCGACCATGTACTTGAAGTACTCCATGTGGCCGCCCTGGTACGACGACACCGCGATGCCGTCGGCGTCCTCCTGCAGCGCGGCGCGCACGATGTCGGCGACCGATCGGTTGTGGCCGAGGTGGATGACCTCGCCGCCCTGTTGCTGGATCAGCCGGCGGATGATGTTGATCGCGGCGTCGTGGCCGTCGAACAGCGACGCGGCCGTGACGAAGCGCAGCGGCACCGCGCCCGGCGCGGGCTGGGGCTTCTCGAAGCGGTCGACGGCCGTGTTCATCGCGAGTTCCCGCGGTCAGGCGCTGGGGGAGGGACGCGGATTATAGCGGCCGCCCTCGCGCGGCCCGCGCGCGCGGGCGAGCACCCGCGCCGGTCGCGCGGGATGCTTCGGCTATAATCCGCCGCCCTCGATACACCCCTGGCACGACGGACCGTCTCATACGCCCGTTTGAACCGGGCTTGCCAGCACTTCGATCCCGGAGGATCACCGATGGAGCTCTTCAGCACGGTCGAGACGACCGAACACGAACAGGTCGTCTTCTTCCACAGCAAGGACACCGGCCTGAAGGCGATCATCGCGATCCACAACACGGTCCTCGGTCCGGCGCTCGGCGGCTCGCGCCTGTGGGCATACAAGACGGAGGCCGAGGCGCTCAACGACGTGCTCCGGCTGTCGCGCGGCATGACCTACAAGGCCGCGGTCTCGGGCCTCAACCTGGGCGGCGGCAAGGCCGTGATCATCGCCGACCCGCAGCAGAAGTCGGAGGCGCTGTTCCGCTCGTTCGGTCGCTTCGTCGACTCGCTCGGCGGCCGCTACATCACCGCCGAGGACGTCAACACCTGCGTCGAGGACATGGACCACATCTTCCAGGAGACCGACCACGTGGTCGGCGTCCACCCGGTGCACGGCGGCTCGGGCGACCCCTCGCCGTGGACCGCGCTCGGCACGGTGCAGGGCATCAAGGCCTCGCTCAACAAGAAGTACGGCCACTCCGACCTCGCCAAGGTCTCCTACGCCGTGCAAGGGCTTGGCCACGTCGGCTTCTACGTGGTCGAGGCTCTTCGTAAAGAGGGCGCCAAGGTCTTCGTCACCGACATCCACCAGGATCGGATCGACGCCTGCGTCGCGCTCGGCGCCGAGGCGGTCAAGATGGACGACATCTACAAGGTCGACGCCAAGGTCTACGTGCCCTGCGCGCTCGGCGCGACGGTCAACGACAAGACCATCCCCCAGTTCAAGTTCGAGGTCATCGCCGGCGCCGCCAACAACCAGCTCGCCGACCTGGCCTGCGGCGACGAGATCCACAAGAAGGGCATCGTCTACGCCCCTGACTACGCCATCAACGCGGGCGGCCTGATGAACGTCTCGCTCGAGCTCGCCGGCTACAACCGGGTCCGCGCCGAGAAGATGGTGATGGGCATCTACGACAACATCACCAACATCTTCAAGCTCGCCGACCGCGAGGGCATCACCAGCTTCCGCGCCGCCGACCGGATGGCCGAGCAGCGCATCGCCGCGATCGGCAAGGTCAAGCTGCCCCACGTCAAGCAGAGCGCCGATCGCTTGTCAGGCCGCTCGCGCGCCCTGCAGGCCGGTTGAGTTGGACGCCCGCGTGAGCAGCAGCGTGGAGAGCCTCGGCGAAGAGCTCGACCTCCTGCGCGAGACGGTGCGGCGCTTCGCCGCGGCCGAGATCGCGCCGCGCGCCGCCGAGATCGACCGCAGCAACCAGTTCCCCCGCGACCTCTGGCCCAAGCTCGGCGAGCTCGGCCTGCTCGGCATCACCGTGCCGGTCGAGCACGGCGGCTCGGGGATGTCCTACCTCGCCCACCTGGTGGCGATGGAGGAGATCTCGCGGGCCTCGGCCTCGGTCGCGCTGTCGTACGGCGCCCACTCCAACCTCTGCGCCAACAACCTGGCGATCAACGGCAGCGAGGCGCAGAGGAAGCGCTGGCTGCCCAAGCTCTGCTCCGGCGAATGGGTCGGCGCGCTGGCGATGAGCGAGCCGGGCGCCGGCTCCGACGTGGTCGGCTCGATGACCTGCAAGGCCGAGAAGCAGGGCGATCATTGGATCGCCGACGGCAGCAAGTTCTGGATCACCAACGGCCCCGAGGCCGACCTCGTGATCGTCTACCTGCGCACCGCGGGCAAGGAATCGGGCAACAAGTGCATGACCGCGTTCGCGGTCGAGAAGGGCACGCCCGGCTTCCGCAGCGCGCAGAAGCTCGACAAGCTCGGCATGCGCGGCTCCGACACCTCCGAGCTGGTGTTCGAGGGCTGCCGCATCCCCGACGCCAACCGCCTGACCGAGCCCGGCCACGGCGTCTACATGCTGATGCGCGGCCTCGATTCCGAGCGCGTCGTGCTGTCGGGCGGACCCATCGGCATCATGCAGGCCGCGCTCGACGCGGTGCTGCCCTACGTCCGCGAGCGCAAGCAGTTCGGCCAGGCGATCGGCGAGTTCCAGCTGATGCAGGCCAAGGTCGCCGACATCTACACCCTGCTCTCGGCGGCTCGCTCGTTCTCCTACCGGGTCGCCGCGAGCTTCGACGCCGGCACCCCGGCGCGCGAGGCGGCCGCCTCGTGCCTGATGTTCGCCAGCGAGGGCGCCGTCAAGTGCGCGCTCGAGGCGATCCAGTGCCTGGGCGGCAACGGCTACATCAACGAGTACCCGGTCGGCCGCCTGCTGCGCGACGCCAAGCTCTACGACATCGGCGCCGGCACCAACGAGATCCGCCGGATCCTGATCGGCCGCGAGCTGTTCAAGCAGAAGTAAGGGAACCGAGAATGTCCGACCCCGTCGTCATCGTCGCCGCCCGCCGCACCCCGATCGGCTCGTTCCAGGGCGCGCTGGCCGGTGCCACCGCGCCTGCCCTCGGCGCCACCGCGATCCGCGCCGCGCTCGCCGACTCGAAGGTCGCCGGGGCCGAGGTCAGCGAGGTGATCATGGGCTGCGTGCTGCCGGCCGGCGTCGGCCAGGCCCCCGCGCGCCAGGCCGCGCTCGCCGCCGGGCTGCCCGATGGCGTCGGCTGCACCACCGTCAACAAGGTCTGCGGCTCGGGCATGAAGGCCGTGATGCAGGGCCACGACGCGCTCGTCGCCGGCAGCGCCAGCGTGGTCGTCGCCGGCGGCATGGAGTCGATGAGCAACGCGCCCTACCTGCTGCCCAAGGCTCGCGACGGCTACCGCATGGGCCACCAGCAGGTCATCGACCACATGTTCCTCGACGGGCTCACCAACCCCTACGACGGCAACATGATGGGGATCTTCGCCGAGCAGTGCGCCGACAAGTTCGCCTTCAGCCGCGAGCAGCAGGACAAGTACGCGACCGAGTCGGTCGGCTTCGCGCTCGCCGCCCAGGGCGCCGGCGCGTTCGGGCCTGAGATCGCGCCGGTCACGGTCAAGGGCCGCCGGGGCGACAGCACGGTGGCGGTCGACGAGGAGCCGGCGCGCTGCGACGTCGCCAAGATCTCGACCCTGCGCCCGGCCTTCCGCAAGGACGGCGGCACGGTCACCGCCGCCACCAGCTCGTCGATCTCCGACGGCGCGGCCGCGCTGGTGCTGATGCGCGAGAGCGAAGCCAAGCGCCGCGGCCTCGCGCCGCTGGCCCGCATCGTCGGCCACGGCGGCTTCGCCCACGAGCCGGCCTGGTTCACCACCGCGCCGGTCCACGCCATGCGCACGCTGATGGAACGCATCGGCTGGCAGGCGAAGGACGTCGACCTGTTCGAGGTCAACGAGGCGTTCGCGGTGGTCACGATGGCGGCGATCCACGAGCTCGGCCTCGACCGCGCCAAGGTCAACGTCAACGGCGGCGCCTGCGCGCTCGGCCATCCGATCGGCGCCTCGGGCGCGCGGATCCTGGTCACGCTGGTGCACGCGCTGAAGGCGCGCGGCGGCAAGCGCGGGATCGCCAGCCTCTGCATCGGCGGCGGCGAAGCCACCGCGGTCGCGGTCGAGATCGTCTAACCGATCTGCTTCTCTTCCTCATCCCCTCTCCCCCCTTCGGGGGAGAGGGTAGGGTGAGGGGGGTCAGGGTGAGGGGGGATCTCCCCGAAGGGAACGCGCACGATGTCCGTGATCAAGTCCCGCATCGACGTCAACGGCGCCGACTTCGCGCGCAACCGCAGCCAGCTCGAGGCGGTGGTCGCCGAGCTCAAGGGCCACCTCGAGCGCACCGCGCTCGGCGGCAGCGAGGACGCCCGCAGGAAGCACGTCGCGCGCGGCAAGCTGCTGGCTCGCGACCGCATCGCCGCGCTGCTCGACCGCGGTTCGCCGTTCCTCGAGATCTGCCCGCTCGCCGCGCACGGCGTCTACTCGTCGGGAGGCGTCGACGACGCGCCGGCCGCCGGCCTGGTCTGCGGCATCGGCCGCATCCACGGCCGCGAGGTCATGGTCGTCGCCAACGACGCGACCGTGAAGGGCGGCACCTACTACCCGATCACGGTCAAGAAGCACCTGCGGGCGCAGGAGATCGCGCTCGAGAACCGGCTGCCCTGCATCTACCTGGTCGACTCGGGTGGCGCGTTCCTGCCGCTGCAGGACGAGGTGTTCCCCGACCGCGAGCACTTCGGCCGCATCTTCTTCAACCAGGCTCGGCTGTCCAAGGCCGGCGTGCCGCAGGTGGCGGTGGTGATGGGCTCCTGCACCGCGGGCGGCGCCTACGTCCCGGCGATGTGCGACGAGAGCATCATCGTCAAAGGCCAAGGCACCATCTTCCTCGGCGGCCCGCCGCTGGTGAAGGCCGCCACCGGCGAGGTCGTCGACGCTGAATCGCTCGGCGGCGGCGAGGTCCACGCCCGCACCTCGGGCGTGGTCGACCATCTCGCCGACGACGACGCCCACGCCCTGAGCCTGGCCCGCGACGTGGTCGCCCACCTCAACCGGCCGGCGCCCCGCGCGGCGGAGCTGCTCCACCCGCGTCCGCCGCTGCTCGACGCCGCCGAGCTCTACGGCGTGGTGCCGAGCGACACCCGCCATCCCTACGACGTGCGCGAGGTCATCGGCCGCATCGTCGACGGCTCCGAGCTCCACGAGTTCAAGTCGCTCTACGGCAAGACCTTGGTCTGCGGCTTCGCCCACGTCCACGGCCATCCGGTCGGGATCATCGCCAACAACGGCATCCTGTTCTCCGAATCGGCGCTCAAGGGCGCCCACTTCGTCGAGCTCTGCGAGCAGCGCCGCATCCCGTTGGTGTTCCTGCAGAACATCACCGGCTTCATGGTCGGCAAGAAGTACGAGAACGGCGGCATCGCCCGCGACGGCGCCAAGATGGTGACCGCGGTCGCCTGCACCACGGTGCCGAAGTTCACGGTCGTGATCGGCGGTTCGTTCGGCGCCGGCAACTACGCGATGTGCGGTCGCGCCTACGGCGGCCGCTTCATGTGGATGTGGCCCAACGCCCGCATCTCGGTGATGGGCGGCGAACAGGCGGCCAGCGTGCTCGCCACCGTCAAGCGCGACGGCATCGAGGGCAAGGGCGGCAAGTGGTCGGCGGCTGAGGAGGACGCCTTCAAGGCGCCGATCCGCGAGCAGTACGAGACCCAGGGCAGCCCCTACTACGCCACCGCGCGGCTGTGGGACGACGGCATCATCGACCCGCTCGACACCCGCCGCGTGCTCGGCCTCGCGCTCGCCACCGCGCTCAACGCCCCGCTCGGCGACGCCGAGCGGTTCGGCGTGTTCAGGATGTGAGGCATGGATGCCGAAGAATACAAGACGCGTGCAGGGATGAACGCGACTCACTGGGGTTCCAGATGACCACCGTTCAGAGCACCGTGGACAGCCGCGGCGTCGCCACCGTCACGCTCGACCGCCCGGCCAAGCACAACGCCTTCGACGACGCGCTGATCGCCGAGCTCACCGAAAGCCTGCTCAAGCTCAGCCGCGACCCCGCGGTCCGGGTGGTGGTGCTGACCGGTGCCGGCGCCTCGTTCTCGGCCGGCGGCGACCTCGAGTGGATGCGCTCGATGGCGAAGTTCACCGAGGAGCAGAACCTCGAGGACGCCGATCGCCTGGCCGAGCTGATGAACGTGCTCGACAGCTGCCCCAAGCCGACCGTGGCCCGCGTCAACGGCCAGGCCTACGGCGGCGGCGTCGGCCTGATCGCCTGCTGCGACATCGCGATCGCGGTCGAGGGCGCGCGCTTCGCGCTCACCGAGGTCCGCCTCGGTCTCGCCCCGGCGGTGATCGCGCCCTACCTCATCAACGCAATCGGCGAGCGCCATGCCCGCCGCTGGTTCCTCACCGCCGAAGCGTTCGGCGCGGTCCGCGCGCGCGAGGTCGGGCTGGTGCATGAGGTGGTGCCGGCCGCCGGGCTCGACGCCGCGATCACCGCGCTGCTCGATGCCCTGCTCGCCGGTGGACCGCTCGCCCAGGCCCAGGCCAAGCAGCTGCTGCTGAAGGCCCGGCCGCGCAGCGCCGCCGCCGCGCGCGAGCTGCGCAAGCTCACGGTCCGCACCATCGCCCAGCTCCGCGCCGGCAAGGAAGGCCAGGAAGGCCTCGCCGCCTTCCTCGAGAAGCGCGACCCGAAGTGGCGGAGCTGAGCGTTGCCTAAGAAGACCGCGATGCCCGCGCGACCGCTCGGCAAGCCCTTCCGGAAGGTCCTGATCGCGAACCGCGGCGAGATCGCCTGCCGCATCGCGCGGACCTGCCATCGACTCGGCATCGCGACCGTCGCGGTCTACAGCGACGCCGACCGCGACGCCCAGCACGTCCAGAGCTGCGACGAGGCCCACCGCCTCGGCGCCGCCGCGGCGAGCGAGTCCTACCTCCACATCGACCGCCTGCTCGCGGTCGCGGCGCGCGCCGGCGCCGAGGCGATCCATCCTGGTTACGGCTTCCTCGCCCAGAGCAGCGAGTTCGCCCGTCGCTGCGCGGCCGCCGGCGTCACGTTCATCGGCCCCTCGCCCGAGAGCACCGACAAGATGGGGCGCAAGGACGCGGCCAAGGCGCTGATGGCCGCGGCCGGCGTGCCGGTCGTCCCCGGCTACCACGGCGCCGATCAGTCCGATGCCACGCTCGCCAAGGAAGCCGCCCGGATCGGCTTCCCGCTGATGATCAAGGCGGTCTCCGGCGGCGGCGGCAAGGGCATGCGCCGGGTCGACGACCAGGCCGGCTTCGCCGAGGCGCTGGCCGGCGCGCGCCGCGAAGGCAAGGCCTCGTTCGCCGACGACCGTGTGCTGCTCGAACGCTACGTCCAGGGCCCGCGCCACATCGAGGTCCAGGTCTTCGGCGACGCCCACGGCGGCGTCATCCATCTCAACGAGCGCGAGTGCTCGATCCAGCGCCGCTTCCAGAAGGTGGTCGAGGAGACGCCCTCGCCGTTCCTCGACGCCGCGATGCGGGCCGCGATGGGCGCCGCTGCGGTCAAGGCCGCCCAGGCGGTCGACTACGTCAACGCCGGCACCGTCGAGTTCATCGTCGGCGCCGACCGTGCGTTCTACTTCATGGAGATGAACACCCGGCTGCAGGTCGAGCATCCGGTCACCGAGCAGACGCTCGGCCTCGACCTGGTCGAGTGGCAGCTGCGGATCGCCGCCGGCGAACGGCTGCCGCTGACCCAGGCCGAGGTCGCGAGCCGCGGCCACTCGATCGAGGTCCGGCTCTGCGCCGAGGACCCGCAGCGCGGCTTCGTGCCGGCGAGCGGGCGCCTGACCGCGCTGCACAGCCCGGCCGACGAGGACGAGGCGGTGCGCCTCGACGCCGGCTTCGCCAGCGGCGACGCGGTGCCGCCCGACTACGACTCGATGATCGCCAAGCTGATCGTCACCGCCGCCGACCGTGCCGCCGCGGTCGCCAAGCTGCGCGAAGCGCTCGCCGACACGGTGGTGCTCGGCATCGCCAACAACCTGCCGCTGCTGCGCGCGATCGCCCACGATCCGGCGTTCGCCGCCGGCGCGTTCGACACCCACTTCCTCGACGGCAAGCTCGAGTCGCTGCTCGGCGACGCGGCGACCGACGCCGCCTGGCATGCCGCGCTCGCCGCGGTGCTCGCCGACCTCGTGCCCGGCGGCCAGGGCGCCGACGCCACCGACGCCTGGGAGCACCGCGACGGCTGGCGCATCGGTGGCATGGGCCGGGTCGCGATCGAGCTCGGTCTCGCCCACGACAAGGCGAACGGCCTGCGCCGCCGTTACCTCGCCCGTGGGTTGCCCGAGCGTCGCTGGCAGGTCGAGCACGACGGGCGCAGCTTCGAGCTCGCGCTCGCCACGCCGACCCTGCTGCTGCTCGAAGGCGCCTCCGAGATCGACCTCGCGGTCGACGGCACGCGGATCGCAGCCCGCTTCCTGCTGGTCGACGATGACTGCCATGTCGCGCTCGGCGACCGGGCCTGGACCTTCCGCGTCCACGACCCGCTGGCGGGCAAGGGCCGCGGTGCCGACGACGCCCACCCCGGCAGCCCGATGCCGGGCACGGTGGTGGCGCTGCACGTCGCGGTCGGCGACCGCGTCACCGCCGGCCAGCCGATCCTGGTGCTCGAGGGCATGAAGATGGAGTTCACGCTGCGCGCGCCGCTCGCCGGGCGGGTCGTCGCGCTGCACGCCTCGGTCGGCCAGCGGGTCGATGCCGAAGTGCCGCTGGTCGACATCGACCCGCTTCCCGGCGAAGGAGCGGGCGCATGAGGGCCATCCGCATCGTCGAGGTCGGGCCGCGCGACGGCCTGCAGAACGAGAAGCAGGTCGTGCCGACCTCGACCAAGGTCGAGCTGATCGACAAGCTCACCGCCACCGGTCTGCGCGCGATCGAGGCCACCTCGTTCGTGCGCGCCGATCGCATCCCCCAGCTCGCCGACGGGGCCGAGGTCTTCGCCCGCATCGACAAACATCCCGACGTCAGCTACCCGGTGCTGGTGCCCAACGAGAAGGGCATGCAGGCCGCGCTCGCTGCCGGCGCGAGCGAGGTCGCGGTGTTCACGGCGGCGTCGGAGTCGTTCAACCAGCGCAACGTCAACGCCTCGATCGCCGAGAGCATCGCCCGCTTCGCGCCGGTGTTCGCGCTGGCCAAGCAGCACGAGGTCCGGGTCCGCGGCTACGTCTCCTGCGTGCTGGGCTGCCCCTACGAGGGCGCGATCGACCCCAACGCGGTCGACGCGGTGACCCGCGAGCTGATCGCGATGGGATGCTACGAGGTCTCGCTCGGCGACACCATCGGCGCCGGCACGCCGCTCGCCGCGGCGCGGATGCTCGAGACCGTCGCCCGCCACACCCCGGTCGAGCGCCTCGCGCTGCACTTCCACGACACCCGTGGCCAGGCGCTCGCCAACATCGTCGCCTGCTTGGCCGAAGGGGTCGCCACGCTCGATGCCTCGGTCGGCGGCCTCGGCGGCTGCCCCTACGCCAAGGGCGCGACCGGCAACGTCGCGACCGAGGACCTGGTCTACATGCTGCACGGCATGGGCATCCACACCGGCGTCGACCTCGCCGCGTTGACCGCGGTCAGCCGCTGGATCAACCAGACGCTCGGCCGCGAACCGGCCTCGAAGCTCGCGCGCATCCCCGCCGAACAGATCGTCTAGCCAAACCTTGGAGCGTCCCCGATGAAGTTCGACTCAAGCATCAAGGCGATCGTCTCCGGCGGCGTCTCGGGTCTCGGCGGCGCGGTGGCCGAGAAGGTGATCGCAGCCGGCGGCCAGGTCGCCATGCTCGACATCAGCGACGACAAGGGCGCCGCGATGGTCGCCAAGCTCGGCGCGCGCGCCAGGTACATCAGGTGCGACGTCGCCTCCGAGCAGGAGGTCGCCGCCGCGGTGGCTGCGGCCAAAGCCGCGTTCGGCGGCCTCAACCTCGCGGTGTGCTGCGCCGGCATCCTCGGCGCCGGTCGGGTGCTCGGCCGCGAAGGGCCGATGCCGACCGACCATTTCGCCAAGGTCATCACGGTCAACGTGGTCGGCACCTTCAACCTGTGCAAGGCCGCCGCCGCGGCGATGCAGGACAACGCTCCGTCCGCCGACGGCGAGCGCGGCGTGCTCGTCAACACCGCGTCGGTCGCCGCGTTCGAGGGCCAGATCGGCCAGGCCGCCTACTCGGCGTCGAAGGGCGCGGTGGTCGGGATGATGCTGCCGATGGCGCGCGAGTTCGCCCGCATCGGGGTGCGGGTGATGACCATCGCCCCCGGCATCTTCTGGACCCCGATGATGGAAGGCATGCCCGAGGAGGTGCAGAAGAGCCTCGGTGCGCAGGTGCCGTTCCCCTCGCGGCTCGGCAAGCCTCACGAGTACGCTGACCTGGTCGCCAGCATCTGCGACAACGCGATGCTCAACGGCGAGACGATCCGCCTCGATGGCGCGATCCGGATGCAGCCGAAGTAGCGAGCGTCAGTCGGGCTGGATCAGCCCGGCCGCGATCCGCGAGGCGAGGTTGGCCTGGGCCGCGGTGAGCGCCCGCGGGTAGGCGTCGCCGGGCGGCGCCAACCAGGCGTCGCGCATGTATTCGGTGAGCTCGACCGGCGTCCAACGCGGCGCGGCCTCGAGCTCGCGGGCGCGCTGGCTGCGCAGGTCGCGGCGGAACCCCGAATCGGTCGCCCGCTCGATCAGCGGATCGAGCTCGGCCCTCACCAACGCGACGCGTTGCGCGACCAGCGCCGGCGGCGGCCGTTGGAGGTCCTCGACCGGCACCGGCGAGGCGAACAGCGCGTGCCGGCCGACCGACAGCAGCACGCGGCGGTCCCGCGGCTTGGCCGCCTGCGACGTCGCCGGCGTCAGCGGCGTCCTCCGCAGCGTGCCATCGGCATGGTGGGTGAGGTAGTCGGCGCGCTCGGCGCCGCGGTCGTTCGACTCGACGGCGAGGGTGGCTCCGCTCAGTTCGTCGTCGACCGCCAACCAGGCATGGGAGAGGCCGAGCACGCCGGACAGCGTCCGCGGCAAGCCTTGGCGCAGGCCGACCACCAGCACCGGTCGCGGATCGTCGCCACGCTGCTGGGCGAGCCAGTCGCGGACCTCGCGCTCATCGTCGAGGTCGAGCCCGCGCGGCGCCGCGAACGCCGCGACCTCGTCGGCGACCGCGACCTTGCCGGTCGCGCGCAAGGCATCGCGCAGCGCCAGCGCGAACCGCTCATCGAGCCCGAGCTCGGCGTGCTGCGCCGCGATCCGTTCATCGACCGGCTTGGAGATCGCCGCGATCGCCGCCGACTCCCGGTTCGCGGTCTGGATGCCGCCGATCAGGCCGCCGCCGGCGCTGGCCAGGAACATGACCAGGCCGGTCTCGAGCACCAGCTCACCGGTGGAATCCTGGTTGGCGAGCATCAGCGCCGGGTCGGATGCCATCGCGATCCGGAGGTCCTTGCGGAAGCGCCGGGTCTGCATCGCCAGCGTCTGCTCGTGGTCCAGGGCCGCGGTCACCACCATCACCCGGACCGGTGCCAGCTTCGCGGCATCGATCTGGCTCAGCTGGACGACCGGCTGGGCCTGCGCCAGGACCGGGACCAGCAAGGCGACGAGGAGCGCGCAGGTGGTGCGTTCGGTCGGTGCGGACATCGGCGGGCTCCTGCGCTGGCGAGGCGCGAATCTTGACCAAGGGCAGCGCCGGCCGCAACGGCCGTCGGCACGGGCGGGTAGAATCGCCGCCGCCCGACCTCGCCCTGGGAACCACCGTGTCCACCGATCCCGCCGCCATCGCCCGCGACACGATGAGCTACGACGCGGTCGTGGTCGGCGGCGGGCCCGCCGGCCTCGCCTGCGCGATCGACCTCAAACGACGTAATCCTTCGCTGACAGTCTGCGTGCTCGAGAAGGCGGCCCAGCTCGGCGCCCACGCGCTGTCCGGTTGCGTGGTGCAGGCCGATGCGATGGACGCGCTGCTGCCCGATTGGCGCGCCAAGCTCGCTGCGCTCGACGGCGGCATCTGCGTGCCAGCCGATGCCGACGCGTTCTATCTCAACACCAAGGGCTCGCGCCTGCGCCTGCCGACCCCGCCGCAGATGCACAACCGCGGCAACGCGATCGTCGCGCTGACCCAGCTGGTCGCCCTGCTCGGCCGCGAGGCCGAGGCGCTCGGGGTCGAGGTCTTCGCCGGCTTCGCCGGCGCCGCGCCGCTGTGCTCGGACGACGGCCCCTCCTCCCAAGGACGCGTCATCGGCGTGCGTTGCGGCGACATGGGCGTGCTGCACGACGGCACGCCGGGTCCGGCGTTCGCGCCCGGCGTCGACATCCACGCCCGCGTCACCGTCCTCGCCGAAGGCTGCCGCGGCTCGATCGCGAAGCAGCTGATCGCGCGCTTCGCGCTCGATGCCGGCCACCAGCCGCAGACCTACGGCCTCGGCTTCAAGGAGCTCTGGCGCCTGCCGCCGGGCCGCGTCCAACCGGGTCGCATCGAGCATTCGATCGGCTGGCCGATGGACGCCGGCACCTACGGCGGCTCGTTCACCTACCACCTGAGCGACGACCGGGTGTACGTCGGCTTCGTGGTCGGGCTCGACTACGCCGACCCCGAGCTCTCGCCGTTCGAGTGCTTCCAGCAGTTCAAGCACCATCCCAGCGTCAAGGCGCTGCTCGAGGGCGGCGAGCTGCTCGCCGGCGGCGCCCGCGCCCTGATCGAGGGCGGTTGGCAGTCGATGCCGACGCTCGAGATGCCGGGCGCGGTGCTGGTCGGCGACGCCGCCGGCACGCTCGACGCGCCCAAGATCAAGGGCGTGCACATGGCGATCCGCTGCGGCATGGCGGCGGCCGAACACCTGGTCGCGCACGAGCTCACCACGACCGGCTTCGACGCCGCCTGGCGCGCGACGCCCTGGGCCCGGGATCTGAAGCGCGTGCGCAACATCCGGCCTGGCTTCCGCTGGGGCCTGTGGCTCGGGCTGCTCAACGCCGCCTGGGAGACCGTGACCTTCGGCCTCTCGCCCTGGACGCTCGGCCACCACGCCGACCACGAATCGCTGCGCAAGCGCGGTGAACGCGACCTCGATGAGAAAAGCGTCCGCGACTGGTACCCGCGCACGCTGCCGCCGCGCGACCGGCTCGCCTCGGTGTACTTCGCGCAGACCGCGCACGACGAAGCCCAGCCCGCCCACCTCAAGGTCCGCGACACCTCGATCTGCGCGACCCGCTGCGCCATCGAGTACGGCAACCCCTGCACCCGCTTCTGCCCGGCCGGGGTCTACGAGATGGTCGACGATGTCTCGCCGGAGGGAAGGGGCGGCAAGCGCCTGCAGGTCAACGCCGCCAACTGCGTCCACTGCAAGGCCTGCGACATCAAGGACCCCTACGGGATCATCACCTGGACCACGCCCGAGGGCGGCGCGGGCCCCAACTATTCGAACCTGTAGGAGCCTCGGACCTCCCGGCCTGCCCGCTCTTATATAGGGTGGGTTCGGTGGCCTCGCCCCAGTAGAATCGCGCCTCCCGCGGCCGCCCCGGCGTCCGCCTCCCCTCCCGGAAGGCATCCATGAAGGTCCTCGTCCCGATCAAGCGCGTGGTCGACTCCAACGTCCGCGTCGCGCCCAAGCGCGATGGCAGCGGCGTCGAGCTCGCCGGCGCCAAGATGAGCATCAACCCGTTCGACGAGATCGCGGTCGAGGAGGCGCTGCGGCTCAAGGAGCGCGGCCTCGCGAGCGAGGTCGTGGTGGTGACGATCGGCGGCGCCGAGGCCCAGGCCCAGCTCCGCACCGCGCTGGCGATGGGCGCCGACCGCGCGATCCAGGTGGACGGTGCGGGCCTTCCATCGAACGAGGTCCAGCCGCTCCACGCGGCGCGTCTGCTCAAGGCGCTGGTCGACCGCGAGCAGCCCGGCCTGGTGCTGATGGGCAAGCAGGCGATCGACGACGACTGCAACCAGACCGGCCAGATGCTGGCCGCGCTGTGGGACCGCCCGCAGTGCACCTTCACCTCCAGGCTCGCGATCGCCGGCGGCACGCTGACCGGCACCCGCGAGGTCGACGCCGGGCTCGAGACGCTCGAGTGCGAGCTGCCGGCGGTGGTCACCACCGACCTGCGCCTCAACGAGCCGCGCTTCGTGAAGATGCCCGACATCATGAAGGCCAAGGCCAAGAAGCTCGAGGTGGTCCCGGCCGCCGCGCTCGGGGTCGCGGTCCCGCCCGCGCTCACCACCTCGCATCACGCGCCACCGCCCAAGCGCAGCGGTGGCCGCAAGGTCGCCGACGTCACCGAACTCGTCGCCGCGTTGCGCGACCGCGGGGTGCTGTGATGACCGACAAGGTCCTGGTGGTGGCCGAGCACAGCGGCGGCCGGCTCAACCCTTCGACCGCGCGCGCGCTCGCCGCGGCCAAGTCGATCGGGCCCGCCACCGTGGTGGTGTTCGCCGCCGACCCCGGCGACTCTTCGCGAGGGGTCGCGGCCGCCGCCGCCGCGCTCGCCGGCGTCGCCGAGGTGATCACGGTCGCCGACGCCGGCCACGCCCATCCGCTCGCGGCGCGCATCGCGCCGCAGCTGGTCGAGCTCAGCGCCGGGTTCAGCCACGTGCTGGCGCCCTCGACCACCTTCGGCAAGGACCTGCTGCCGCGCGCCGCCGCGCTCGCCGGCTGCCCGCAGGTCAGCGACCTGATGGAGGTCGTCGACGCCCGCAGCTTCAAGCGCCCGATCTACGCCGGCAACGTGATCACCACGGTCAGCGTGCCGACGGGCGTGACCGTGTTCGCGACCGTGCGCACCGCCTCGTTCAAGGAAGTGGGCGCGAGCGGGACGACGGCGCCGGTCCGCGCTGCGACGCCGGCCGCCGCGCTGCCGACACACACCCGCTTCGTCGGCCTCGAGTCGGCGCGTTCCGACCGGCCCGACCTCCAGTCGGCGGCGCGGGTCGTCTCCGGCGGCCGCGGGGTCGGCTCGCAGGAGAACTTCGCCGTCATCTTCCGCCTCGCCGACCTGCTCGGCGCCGCGGTCGGCGCCTCGCGCGCCGCGGTCGACGCCGGCTTCGTCCCCAACGACATGCAGGTCGGCCAGACCGGCAAGATCATCGCCCCCGACCTCTACGTCGCGATCGGAATCTCGGGTGCGATCCAGCACCTCACCGGGATCAAGGACGCCGGCACCATCGTCGCCATCAACAAGGACGGCGACGCGCCGATCTTCGAGGTCGCCGACCTCGGCCTGGTCGGCGATCTGTTCACGCTCGTGCCGGAGCTCGAACGCGCGATCGAGGCCGCCCGGAAGTGACCCAGGGCGCCGACCGACCGGCGGGCGCGGCGATCGGCGAGAAGCTGTGGTCGCCGTCGGCCGAGCGCCAGGCGGGCTCGAACCTGTTCCGCTTCATGGAGATGGTGCGCGCCGACTACGCGCCCGAGCTGCGCTCCTACCACGCGCTCTACCAGTGGTCGATCGAGCGCCCCGAGCGCTTCTGGCCGGCGGTGTGGGCGTACTGCGGCGTGCGGCACTCGCAGGGCTGGGACCGCGTCTTCACCGACTCGCCGCGGATGCCCGGCACCAAGTGGTTCGAGGGCGCCCGCCTCAACTTCGCCGAGAACCTGCTCCGCCATCGCCCGACCGCCGGTGACGAGCGCAACGCGCTGGTGTTCCGCGACGAACGCGGCAGCCGCGAGACCCTCACCTGGGCCGAGCTCGACGACCAGGTCGCGCGCTGCGCCGCCGGCCTGCGCGCCGCCGGGGTCGGTCCCGGCGACCGGGTCGCCGGTTTCATGCCCAACCGGCCCGAGGCCGTCATCGCGATGCTCGCCACCGCCAGCCTCGGCGCGATCTGGTCGTCGTGCTCGCCCGACTTCGGCATCAACGGCGTGCTCGACCGCTTCGGCCAGATCGAGCCCAAGGTGCTGTTCACCTGCGACGGCTACTTCTACGCCGGCAAGACCGTCGACTCGGTCGAGCGGATCAAGGGCGTGCTCGAGCAGTTGCCGTCGGTGCAGCGGGTGGTGCTGGTGCCCTACGCCCACAAGCATCCCGACCCGCATCGGCTGCCGAAGGGCGTGCTGTGGTCCGAGTTCTGCGCGGTCCACCAGCCGCTCGAGTTCGCCCAGCTGCCGTTCGACCATCCGCTCTACATCATGTACTCGTCGGGCACGACCGGCGTGCCGAAGTGCATCGTCCACGGCGCCGGCGGCACGCTGCTCCAGCACCTCAAGGAGCTCGTGCTCCACACCGACCTCAAGCGCGACGACGCGATCTTCTACTTCACCACCTGCGGCTGGATGATGTGGAACTGGCTGGTGTCGAGCCTGGCGGTCGGTTCGACCGTGGTGCTCTACGAGGGCTCGCCGTTCCATCCCGACCCCGGCGTGCTGTGGCGGATGGCGGAGGAGGAAGGCGTCTCGGTGTTCGGCACCAGTGCCAAGTACCTCGCCGCGCTCGAGAAGGCCGGCTACGCGCCGCGCCAGCACCAGCCGCTCTACCACCTGCGCACCCTGCTCTCGACCGGCTCGCCGCTGCTGCCGGAGTCGTTCGACTTCGTCTACCGCGCGATCAAGACCGACCTCCAGCTCTCGTCGATCGCCGGCGGCACCGACATCGTGTCCTGCTTCGTGCTCGGCAACCCGCTGCTGCCAGTGCACCGCGGCGAGATCCAGTGCCGCGGGCTCGGGATGGCGGTCGAGGTCTGGGACGACGCCCGTCAGCCGCTGCGCGGCGAGCCCGGTGAGCTCGTCTGCACCGCGCCGTTCCCCTCGATGCCGCTCGGCTTCTGGCGCGACCACGACGGCACGCGCTACCACGCCGCCTACTTCGAGCGTTTCCCCGGCGTCTGGCACCACGGCGACTGGGTCGAGCTCACTTTGAGGGATGGCCTCGTGATCCACGGGCGCTCGGACGCCGTGCTCAACCCGGGCGGCGTGCGCATCGGCACCGCCGAGATCTACCGCCAGGTCGAGCGCCTCGACGAGGTGATCGAGAGCCTGGCGGTCGGCCAGGATTGGGACGGCGACGTCAGGGTGGTGCTGTTCGTGGTGCTGCGCGCCGGCCTCGCGCTCGACGCCGCGCTCACCGACCGCATCAAGCGCACGATCCGCGAGGCCACCACGCCGCGCCACGTGCCGGCCAAGGTGATCCAGGTGCCGGAGCTGCCGCGGACCATCTCGGGCAAGCTGGTCGAGCTCGCGGTCCGCGACCTGATCCACGGTCGGCCGGTGCGCAACGCCGATGCGCTCGCCAACCCGCGCGCGCTCGACCACTTCCGCGACCTGCCCGAGCTCAAGAGCTGATGGACGCGTCGCACCGACCGGTGACGGTCGCGGTGACCGCGGCGCTGGCGCGCGAAGGCCATGCGCCCGACGCCGCCCAGCGCACCGCGCTCGAAGCGCTCGACGCGCTCGCTGCCGCGCTGGTGCCGCGCGAGGCGACGCTGCTCGAGCGGCTGCACCGCGCCCTGCCCACCGGGCTCGGCGGCGGCGCTGTCGCGGGTGGGATCCGCGGGCTGTACCTGTGGGGCGGCGTCGGTCGCGGCAAGACCCTGCTGATGGACGGGTTCTTCGAGCAGGCGGCCGAGCCGCGCAAGCTGCGCCTGCACTTCCACCGCTTCATGCGCGAGGTCCACCGCGCGCTGGCCGCGCTCCACGCCGAGCGCGACCCGCTCAACAAGGTCGCCGACGACCTCGCGGCGCGGGCCCGCCTGCTGTGTTTCGACGAGCTCTACGTCAGCGACATCGGCGACGCGATGCTGCTCGGTGGGCTGTTCGAGCGGCTGTTCACCCGCGGCGTGACCCTGGTCGCCACTTCGAACCAGCCTCCCGGCGAGCTCTACAAGGACGGGCTGCAGCGCGCCCGCTTCCTGCCTGCGATCGCCGCGCTCGAGGCCCGCTGCCGGGTGCTCGCGGTCGACGGCGGCGTCGACTACCGGCTGCGCGCCCTCGAGGCGGCCGAGCTCTGGCACCAGCCGCTCGACGCCGGTGCCGACGCCGGCCTCGCGCGCGCCTTCCACCAGGTCGCCGGTGGCCCGGGCATCGAAGGCGGCGCGCTCGAGGTCGAGGACCGCGCCATCCCGCTGCGCCGCCACACCGACGGCGTCGCCTGGTTCGACTTCACCGCGCTCTGCGAGGGGCCGCGCTCGGCCGCCGACTACGTCGAGCTCGCCCGCGAGCACCACACCGTGCTGATCTCGGGCGTGCCGAAGCTCGGGCCTGAGCGCGACGACGCCGCGCGCCGCTTCGTCGGCCTGGTCGACGAGTGCTACGACCGCTGCGTCAAGCTGATCTGCTCGGCCGAGGCGCCGATCGAGCAGCTCTACGCCGGCGAGCGGTTGGCCTTCGAGTTCCGCCGCACCCAGAGCCGCCTGCGCGAGATGCAATCGCGCGAGTACCTCGGTCGCGAGCATCGCGGCTGACGGCGCTTCGCTTCCGCGGCGCGACCCGCTAAGATGCGCGCCGCTCCAACCCAACCCGGACGAGAACGATGAGCGCACCCAACGACCGCGAAGCATTCGAGAAGTGGGCCAAGGACCAGATGCAGGCGATGGCCCGCCATCTGATGACCGCCGGTCTGGTGGTCAAGGACGAGGTCAAGATCGAGGCGCGCTGGCACTACCCGTTCCGGATCATGGTCGCGCAGGGCTGGGGCCGCCGCACGCCCGACGACAAGTACTGGCTGATCGGCGGCGACGTCCCGCTCGACCACGTCGAGTCGCGCGCCGCCAACGACGCCCGCACCGTGCTGCGCCACTTCGCCTTGCGCTGGCAGGTGCAGGGCGCGCGGATTAAGAGCGGTGACCGCGACATCAGCGCCGAGGCGGCGCGCAGCGAGCTGCGGGTCAACTGGTCGGAGATCGGCGACACCCTCTCCCGCAACGCCGAGTTCGTCTATGCGCTGGCCGACGACGACCGCAACTGGGAAAGCACCATGCGCCTCTGACGAAAAGGGGTCGAACTCATTTCTTCATAGTTGAAGAAATCAGTTCGACCCCTTTTCTTTCAGTACTCGTCGACCGCGATCGCGGCCCGACGCGCGGCGTCGGCCGCGGCGAGCGCCGCCAGCTCGAGGTCGCTCAAGTGCAACTTGTCGCGCCGTTTGTGCTCCAGCGGTTCGACCTCGATCGCGCGCCGCAGCGCCTCCTCCAGCACCGCGAGCTTCTCGCCCGGCGCGGTCGGCAGGTACATGCCGGCCGCCAGCCGCTCGCGGGTCGGACCGGGGGTCGTGACCAGCCGCGCCACCAGGTGGTCGAGCCGGTCGTGCGGCGCCGGATGGCGCGGGCCGAGCGGCAGCGCGACGATCCGCAGCAGCAGGCGCGGCAGCAGCGGCAGGTTCGGCAGCAACGCGACCAGCGCCTGCTCGCCGCGGTGCAGCGAATCCTCCACCGCCCAATCGAGCAGCGGCAGGTCCTCGGCCGGTCCGCCCTGGTCGTGGAAGCGCTTGAGCGCGCACGACGCCAGGTAGAGCTGCGAGACCACGTCGGCCATCCGCGCCCCGACCCGCTCGCGGCGCTTGAGCTCGCCGCGGTAGGTCAGCAGCATCACGTCGGTGGTGAAGGCGAACGCCGCCGACAGCCGTGACAGCGCGCGGAAATGGCGGGCGGTGTCCCAGTGGGTGCCGGCGGGGACGCGCTCGAAGCGCGCGCCGGTGAGGCCGTCGACCAGCGCCCGCACCGCGTTGCGCACCGCCAGGCCGAGGTGGATCGCCAGCGCGCGGTCGAAGCCACGCAGCGCCTTGCGCGGGTCGCTCTCGCCGGCGGCCTTGAGCTCGTCGAGCAGGCAGGCGTGGCCGCGGATCGCGCCCTGGCCGAACGTGATCATCGAGCGGGTCAGGATGTTGTGGCCCTCGACCGTCATGCCGACGCCGGGGAAGCCGAGCAGCTGGCCGATCGGGTTGCGCGGCCCGAGGCAGATCGCGGCGCCGCCGTGCACCGCCATCGCGTCGGTGACGCAGGTCGCGGCGCGGTTGGTCAGGTTGTACTTCATGATCGCCGAGATCACCGAGGGCTTGAGGCCCTGGTCGAGCGCGGCGAGCGTCACCATCCGCGCCGCGTCCATCGCGTAGGCGTTGCCGGCGAGGCGCGCCAGCGCCTCCTCGATGCCCTCGAAGCGCGCGATCGGCGTCTTGAACTGGGTGCGGACGCGGGCGTAGGCGCCGGTGGCGCGCACGCCGACCTTCGCCACCGCCGTCGACAGCGCCGGCAGCGAGATCGCGCGACCGTCGGTCAGCGACTCCATCAGCATCCGCCAGCCCTGGCCGACGCGCTCCGGTCCGCCGATCACGGCGTCGATCGGCACGAACACGCCGCGACCGCGGACCGGGCCGTTCATGAACGCCATGTGCAGCGGGTCGTGGCGCTTGCCCTGCTCGAGGCCGGGCGTGGTGCTCGGCACCAGCGCCAGCGTGATTCCGAGCTCGACCTTGCCGCCGGTCTGCTTCTTCAGCAGCCCGTCCGGGTCGCGGAGCTTGAACGCCACGCCGAGCACGGTCGCCACCGGCGCCAGCGTGATGTAGCGCTTGTCGAAGTCGAGCCGGATGCCGAGCACGCCGTCCTGGACGCAGACCACGCCGACGTCGGTCATCGCGCCGGCGTCGGAGCCGGCCTCGGGGCCGGTCAGCGCGAAGCACGGCACGTCTTCGCCGCGGGCCAGGCGCGGCAGCCAATGCTGCTTCTGCGCTTCGGTGCCGTACTTGAGCAACAGCTTCCCGGGGCCGACCGAGTTCGGGATCATCACGGTCAGCGCCGCGCTGATCGAGCGGGTCGCGATCTTCATCACCACCGCGGCATGGCCGTACTGCGAGAGCTGCCGACCGCCGTAGGACTTGGGGATGACCATGCCGAAGAAGCCCTGCGCCTTGATGAAACGCCAGGCCTCCGGCGTGAGGTCGTTCAACTGCTCCGTGATCTCATGGTCGTCGAGCATCGCGCAGAGCTGCTCGGTCGGGCCGTCGAGGAAGGCCTGCTCCTCGGCCGTCAGCCGGGCCTGCGGGAAGTCGAGCAGCGTCTGCCACTCGGGCTTGCCCGAGAACAGCTCGGCATCCCACCACACGCCGCCGGCCTCGAGCGCCTCGCGCTCGGTCGGCGAGAGCTCGGGCATCGAGCGGCGGTAGAACGCGAGCAGCGGCGCCGAGACCAACGCCCGGCGCAGCGGCGCGACGCCGAACAGCAGCGCCGGCAGGCCCCACAGCGCGACCGCGATCGCCTCGCTCCACAACGGACCGGCGCCGAAGCGGACCAGACCGGCGACGGTCAGGCCGAGCACGCCGATCCACAGCCGGCGCGGCGCGCCGCGGTAGGCGAGCACCAGTGCGAGCGCGGCGTACAACGCCCACCAGGCGGCGGGCGAACGGATCAGGTCGGCGGACGTCATGCGGTCGGCGTCACTCGGCGTCGGGCTGGCGGGCGGGCGCGGCGGCCTGGAACGCCGGCAGCTGCTGGCATTCGGCCTCGATGCGGGTCAGGGTCGGGAACGGCTTGAGATCGACCCCGAAGCGGCGCGCCGAGAACAGCTGCGGTACCAGGCAGCAGTCGGCCAGCGTCGGCGAGTCGCCGTGGCAGAAGCGGCCGGTCTCGGGCTCGCGCGCGAGCTTGGTCTCGAGCGCCATCAGTCCGATCTCGTTGAAGTGCACGATCCAGGAGCTGCGCTTGGCCTCCTCGACCGCGAGCTGGCGCTCGAGGTACTGGGTGACCGTCAGGTTCTGCAACGGCTGGATGTCGGCGACCAGCGCGAGCGCGATGCTGCGGACGCGGCCCCGGCCGGCCGCGTCGCGCGGCAGCAGCGCCGGCTCGGGATGGGTCTCCTCGAGGTACTCCATGATCGCCATCGACTGCGACAGGCGCACCTCGTCGTCGATCAGGAACGGCACCCGGCCCTGCGGGTTGAGCTGGCGGTACTCGATCGAGTGCTGGTGGCCACCGGCCTTCGTGAGGTGGACGAAGCGCAGCTCGGGCGCGATCCCCTTCAGGCCCATCGCGATGCGGACCCGGTAGGCGGCCCCGGAGCGGAAGTAGCTGTAGAGGATCATCGGCGGGCCCTCAGAGCTTGGCCATCGTCTGTTCGATGGAACCGCAGATGCTGCGGCCCTCGGCGTCGGTGAGGTCGATACGGACCACGTCGCCGAACGCCATGAACGGCGTGGTCGGCTTGCCGTCGCGGATGATCTCGAGCACGCGCTTCTCGGCGAAGCAGGAGGCGCCGCGGCTCTCGTCCTGGTTGGCGACCGTGCCCGATCCGACGATCGTGCCGGCGCCGAGCGGCCGCGACTTGGCGGCGTGGGCGATGAGCTGGGCGAAATCGAACTGCATGTCCTCGCCGGCCTCGGGCGCGCCGAACCACTGGCCGTTGACCCAGCTCCGCAGCGGGAGGTGGACCTTGTTGTCGCGCCAGGCGGGGCCGAGCTCGTCGGGCGTCACCAACACCGGCGACAGCGCCGAGCGCGGCTTGCTCTGCAGGAAACCGAAGCCCTTCTCGAGCTCGGCGGGGATGAGGTTGCGCAGCGAGACGTCGTTGACCAAGCCGACCAGCACGATGTGACCCGCGGCGGCCGCCGGCGTGGCCGCCATCGGCACGTCGTCGGTGACGATGACGATCTCGGCCTCGAGGTCGATGCCGTAGGCGGCATCGGGCACCACCACCGGGTCGCGCGGGCCGTAGAAGCCGGCGCTGACGGCCTGGTACATCAGCGGGTCGGAGTAGAACGACTCCGGCACCTGGGCGCCGCGGGCGCGACGCACCCGCTCGACGTGCGGCAGGTAGGCCGAGCCGTCGACGAACTCGTAGGACCGCGGCAGCGGCGCGGCGACCTTGCCCTCGGCGAGCGCCGCGTCGAACGCGAACTCGCCCTCGATCCTCTTGCCGGACGAGCCGGCCTGCAGCCGGGCGTACAGCGCGGCGAGCTTGGGCGCTGAGACCGACCAGCTGTCGAGCGCCGCCTGCAGCGTCGGCGCGATGCCGGTCGCGCGCACGGCGCGGGCGAGATCCCTGCTGACCACGATCAGCTCGCCGTCGCGACCCTGCTTCAGCGAACCCAGCTTCATGGCTTGAAGTTCTTCTTGAGGCCCTGCCAGCAGTCGTTGTAATCCGTCTGGCGCTGCGGGCACTCGAGCGCGAAGCGGGTGGTCTTGATGACCGCGCGGGTCTCGAACATGAACGCCATCGTGTCGGCGACCTTCTGCGGCTTCGAGGTGTCGGCGGCCGAGGCCTTCTCGAACACGCCGGCGTCCGGGCCGTGGCCCGACATGCAGTTGTGCAGCGAGCTGCCGCCCGGCACGAAGCCGCCCGATTCCTTGGCGTCGTAGACGCCGTGGATCAGGCCCATGAACTCGCTCGCCACGTTGCGGTGGAACCAGGGCGGCCGGAAGCTGTGCTCCATCGCCAGCCAGCGCGGCCCGAAGATCGCGAAGTCCAGGTTGGCGGTGCCCGGCGTGTCGCTGGCCGAGGTCAGCACCGTGAAGATGCTCGGGTCCGGATGGTCGAACGAGATCGAGCCGATGGTGTTGAAGCGGTTGAGGTCGTACTTGTAGGGCGCATGCGTGCCATGCCAGGCGACCACGTCGAGCGGCGAATGGTCCATCGCCGCGCGATGGAAGCGGCCCATGAACTTGGCGACCAGCTCGACCTTTCCCGCACGGTCCTCGTAGGCCGCGACCGGGTACTGGAAGTCGCGCGGGTTGGCGAGACCGTTCGAGCCGATCGGCCCGAGCTCGGGCAACCGCAGCGGCGCGCCGAAGTTCTCGGCGACCCAGCCACGCGCGCTGCCGTCCGGCAGCGCGACCTGGAAGCGAACGCCGCGCGGGATCACCGCGATCTCGCAGGGCGCCACTTCGAGCACGCCCATCTCGGTCGCGATCCGCAACCGGCCCTGCTGCGGCACGATCAGCAGCTCGCCGTCCGCGTCGTAGAAGAAGCGGTCGGTCATGCTCGCGGTGGCGGTGTACTGGAGGATGCCGAGGCCGGTCCCGGCATCGGGTCCGCCGTTGCCGGCGAAGCTGCACATGCCCTCGACGAAGTCGGTGGGCTTGGTCGGCAGCGGCAGGGGATCCCAGCGCTGCTGGTCGGGCGGTGTCGGCACCTGATCGAAGTCGTTGTGCCAGCGCTCGAAGCCGGACTCCTTCGGAGTAAGCGGGGCGAACGCGCCGTGGGCGACGCCAGGCCGGATGCGGTACATCCAGCTGCGGCGGTTCAGGTGGCGCGGCGCGGTGAACGCGGTGCCCGAGATCTGCTCGGCGTAGAGGCCGAGCGGTGCGACCTGCGGCGAGTTCTGGCCCTGGGGCAGCGCGCCCGCGAGGGCTTCCGTGGCGTGCTCGTTCCCGAACCCGGTCAGGTACGACAGCGACTTCGTCGGCGCCATCAGATGACCCCGCGCCGCATCTGGTCGCGCTCGATCGAGAGGAACAGGGCGCGGAAGTTGCCCTCGCCGAAACCCTCGTTGCCCTTGCGCTGGATGATCTCGAAGAAGATCGGGCCGACGCAGTTCTGGGTGAAGATCTGCAGCAGCAGGTGCTTGCCCTTCTGGTCCTCGGGGTTGCCGTCGATGAGGATGTTGAGCGACTTCATCCGCTCGAGGTCCTCGCCGTGCTGCGGCACGCGCTCGTCGACCATCTCGTAGTAGGTGTCGGGCGTGACCTGGAACGGCACGCCGGCGGCGCGCATCGCCTGGACCGTGCCGTAGACGTCGTCGGTGTGGAGCGCGATGTGCTGGATGCCCTCGCCGTTGTACTGGCGCAGGTACTCGGCGATCTGCGACTTGTCGTCGGCCGACTCGTTGAGCGGGATGCGGACCTTGCCGTCGGGCGAGGTCATCGCCTTCGACACCAGGCCGGTCTTGACGCCCTTGATGTCGAAGTAGCGGATCTCGCGGAAGTTGAACAGCCGCTCGTAGTAGTCGGCCCAGGTCGCCATCTGGCCCTGGTGCACGTTGTGGGTCAGGTGGTCGACGTGGGTGAGGCCGACGCCGCTCGGACGCTTGTTGACGCCCGGCAGGTACTGGAAGTCGTTGCTGAACAGGTCGACGCCCGGGCCGTACTCGTCGATCAGGTAGAGCGCGGCACCACCGATGCCCTCGATCACCGGCACGCGGAACGGCAGCGTCCCGGCCTTGGCCGGATGGACCTTGGCGCCCTTGAGCTTGCAGGCGGCGGCGGCCTCGGCCCCGCTCTTGACCCGGATCGCGAAGCCCGCGGCACAGGGGCCATGGAGCTTGGCGAACTCCATCGCGAACGAGCCGGACTGCTCGGTGACCACGAAGTTGATCTCGCCCTGGCGGTAGAGGGTCGCCTTCATCCGCTTGTGGGTGGCGACCGGGGTGAAGCCCATGGTCTTGAACAGCGCGTGGAGCAGCGCCGGGTCCGGCGCCGCGAACTCGACGAAGTCGAAGCCGTCCGTCCCCATCGGGTTGGGATAGGTCTCGGTCTGGGCGTGGGTCGTCGGGTTGGACATCGGGGGCTCCAGGGGCGGGTTCGGCGCGGCGGGGCCGCGGAACGGGCCGCGATTATACCTGCGGGGGTCGCCCCGTCTGGTCGGATATCCTCGGTCCCCCGACGACGCGTCCTGCGTCGGCCGACCCTCGAGGATCCCCCATGCGTCCCATCGCCCCGCGCCTCGCCATCGCCCTGTTCAGCGCCACCCTCGCCGCCCTCGTCGTCGGTTGCGCGTCCACGCCGACCGCGCCGGTCGCTGCTGCGCCCGCCGCGCCGCAGCTGACCGAGGACCAGCGCTTCGAGGCGTTCGTCGCCGAGTTCATGCCGGCGTTCTGGAAGCAGAACCCGACCTACGCGATCTACACCGGCGTCTACGACCACGCCGCGCTGCTCGAACCTTACGATGCCGCGGCTCGCGCCAAGGAGACGGCGTTCGGCGCCGAGTGGCTCAAGCGGCTCGACGGCTTCGACCCCCAGCAGCTCACCGCCAGCAACCGCACCGACCTCGAGCTGATCCGCGGCAACCTCAAGTCCAGCCAGTGGTACCTCGAGGTGTTCAAGTCGTGGCAGTGGCAGCCCACCTCGTACAACGTGGCCGGCTCGTTCGAGGTGCTGCTCAACACCGAGTACGCGCCGCTCGATCAGCGCCTGCGCTCGGTCAGCACCCGCCTCGCCGCCGTGCCGGCGTACTTCGCCGCGGCCAAGGCCAACATCGCGACCCCGTCGCTCGAGCACACCGACCTCGCCATCACCCAGAACAAGGGCGCGCTGGCGACGTTCTCCGACGAGCTGATCGCCAAAGCCAAGGCCTCGGGCTTGAACGACGCCGAGAAGGCCGAGTTCGAGCAGCGCACGAAAGCCGCGCACGCCGCGATCGCCGACTACGTCAAGTTCCTCGAGGCGATGCGCCCGGCGCTGGCCCAGGGCCCGGCCGAGACCAACCCGGCGGTCCGTTCGTTCCGCATCGGCAAGGCGCTCTACGACCAGAAGTTCATGATGGACAACTACACCGGCTTCACCGCCGACGAGCTGTACCAGCGCGCGCTGCAGGAGAAGGCCTGGCTCCACGACCAGATGGCCAAGCGCGCCGCCGCGCTGTGGTCGAAGCATTTCCCGAAGGAGAAGGCGCCCGCCGACCGGCTGGTGCTGATCCGCAAGCTGCTCGACAAGCTCTCGCTCGAGCACATCAAGCGCGAGGAGTTCGTCACCGCGGTGCGGGCCCAGATCCCCGAGCTCGAGCAGTTCGTGCGCGAGAAGGACCTGCTCGACCAGGACGCCAGCCGGCCGCTCAAGGTCCGCGAGACCCCGCTCTACCAGCGCGGCTTCGGCGCGCTGGCCTCGGTCGACGCGCCGGGCCCCTACGACCCGACCCGCGACACCTTCTACAACGTGACCCCGCTCGACGAGTTCACGCCGCAGCAGGCCGAGTCGTTCCTGCGCGAGTACAACAAGTGGATGCTGCAGATCCTCAACATCCACGAGGCCGTGCCCGGCCACTACACCCAGCTGATGCACGCCAACAAGAGCAAGAGCGTGGTCAAGAGCGTGTTCGGCGACGGCGCGATGATCGAGGGCTGGGCCGTCTACGGCGAGCGGATGATGCTCAACGCCGGCTACGGCGGCGACTCGCCCGAGATGTGGCTGTTCTGGATGAAGTGGAACCTGCGCGCGGTCTGCAACGCGATCCTCGACCACCAGATCCACACCCAGGGCATGAGCCGCGACCAGATGATGGACCTGCTGGTGCGCGAGGCCTTCCAGCAGGAGGCCGAGGCGAGCCAGAAGTGGCGACGCGCGACCCAGTCGTCGGTGCAGCTGACCTCTTACTTCGCCGGTTACTCGGCGATCTGGCAGTTCCACGAGGAGGAGCGCGCCCGCCTCGGCGACAAGTTCTCGGTCAAGACCTTCAACAACGAGTTCCTGTCGTACGGCTCGGCGCCGGTGCCGGTGATCAAGGCGCTGGTGATCGAGAAGCACGGGGTGCATTGACGGTCGCACCAGGATGGACCACCAGGTCACCGTGCGCGGATCCAGCACAGCGCGAAGCAGGTTCGCGACTCTGCTGATGGCCGCGGTCCTCTGGCCCGCTTCGGCTGCGGTCGGGGCGGCGGTCGATCAGCACGAAGCGCGGGCGTCCGTCGGCGAGGCCACCGCGGATTCGGAAGCCGTCGCGCTCGCGTTCATCGATGCGCTCCAGCAGAAGGAGTTCGCCGGCGCGAGATCGCTGCTCTGGAAGGACCCAGCCGCACAGTTCAGCGCGAAGGACGTCGAGAGCCAGCTGATCGACCTGAGCCAGAACATCGGCACCCCGATGTGGGCCGAGATCTTCGGGACTCAGGTCGGCAGATCGCGGGCGAGCGACGGCAAGCTCATCGACACCGAATCCCTTCAGTTCCGCGTCAGGCTGAGCAAGGCCGACGCGCCAGATGTTGCGGCGGTCCTGAACGTCGTCACGCGACAGGACCCGTCCACCGGTGCGCGGCTGATCATGAACTTCTTGTACCAACCGGTCACGGCTGTCGCGACCCTGTCGATGCGGAAACCGCGCATTGACCCACAACTGGCGATCGACTCGAGCATCCGATTCGTCGAGGAAGACCATGCGACCTTGCGCCAGGGTGTCAGCCGCGAGGGGATCTTCCAGTGGTTCCCGTTCATCGGCGGCGATCTCTACGGCGCGCCGACCACTGAGGACTACATCCGACCCGAGTTGAAGGACGACCTATCGTTCTCGTTCGACCTCAACCAGAGCTACGGCTACGTCGATACGTTGGCCCGTCCCGCGGCGCTTTCGGCCAAGGGCATCGAGCTGACGCCGAAGGAGACCCGCGTCGCGCGGGTCGCGACCTTCACCTTCGATCCGGTGACGAAGCAACGCGTCGGCTACACCACATGGGCCGAACCCGACACGAAGGACACGTTCGTCCTCGCTTACTTCGACCGCGCCTGCGAGATACGGGGTGAAGTGGTCACCGAAGGCGATCGCCATGGCTTCGCGATCATCGTGCCCGGACCCGGGTACTCGTGGATCCGCTTCCACAAGCTCTCCGAGCACGAGTTCGAGGTCACTTGGAGCGCGAGACCGAAGCGCCTGACGCTGGACGTCACACCCGTGCAGAGGAAGACCTGATCGATGTCCGTCGCCATGCACAAGGGCCGGATGGAAGCCTTCAGCGATGGTGTCATCGCCATCATCATCACCATCATGGTGCTGGAGCTGAAGGTGCCGCACGGCGCCGACCTCGACTCGCTCGCGCCGCTGCTGCCGGTGTTCGTGAGCTACGTGCTGTCGTTCGTGTACGTCGCGATCTACTGGAACAACCACCATCATCTGCTGCAGGCGGTGAAGCACGTCAACGGCCCGATCCTGTGGGCCAACGTCAACCTGCTGTTCTGGCTGTCGCTGTTCCCGTTCGCCACCGCCTGGATGGGCGAGAACCACTTCGCGATGCTGCCGGTCGCGATGTACGGCGTGGTGCTGCTGGCCGCCGCGCTCGCCTACACGGTGCTGGTGCGGACGCTGCTGCGCCACCACGAGCCGGGTTCGACGCTGCACCAGGCGATCGGCCGCGACGACAAGGGCAACGCCTCGCTCGGGCTGTACCTGCTGGGCATCGCGCTCGCGTTCTGGCAACCCGGACTGGCCGTCGCGGTGTTCGGCGGCGTGGCGTTGATGTGGCTGGTGCCCGATCGACGGATCGAGCAGGCGCTCGCGGACTAGGGGAAGACGATGCCGTGCACCACCGCCGACCACGCGCCGAGGCGCGCTGCCATCTCCGTCCTGCTGTTTGTCGCTGCGCTCGCCGCTTGCGCGCCGAGCGGCACGCGGCGACCTGGCACGGACGACGACGTCGCGCTGCTGGAGCGCGCCCAGGTCTCGCTCCAGCAAGGGCTGCCGGCCGACGCGATCGCGGCCGCTGACGAGGTCATCGCGGGCTTCGCGGCACGCTACCCGGCCGGGTCCACGCAGCGCGTGTACTGCTCGCGCTGGCAATCTCACACTCTGGGCTACCTGCTCTCCGCGTCGGTGGCCGGTCAGGATGCGATCGTGATCGAGCCGACCTGGGCCGACGCCTACCTCATCAAGGGATTCGCGCTGGTCGAGATGGGCCAGATCTCGGCCGCCCGCGACGCCGTCGCCATGGCGGTCGATCTGTCGCCACGGGAACCGCAGTACTTGAGCGAGCTCGGCTACACCTGGCAAGCCGACAAGGATTGGCCGCGCTCGCTCGACCTCTACCAGCAGGCCGAGCGCGCTGCGGCGTCGATCGAGGATCCGGCGCAACGCAACCTGGAGACTGGCCGCGCCTTGCGCGGACAAGGGTTCTCGTTGGTCGAGCTTGGGCGTTGGGACGACGCCGAGAGGGCCTACTTGCGCTGTCTGGAGATCGACCCCAAGGATCGTGCTGCGGCAGGCGAGCTGGAGTACGTGCGGGCCCAGCGCAAAGCCGTCGAGAAGCGCTGATCGCGAAAGAGCCTCAGCCCCGTACGCCGAGCTCGGTCCGCACCGCGTAGAGCTCGGGGAAGAACTCGACCTCGAGCGCCTTCTTCAGGAACCCGACCCCCGACGAGCCGCCGGTGCCCTGCTTCTGGCCGATGATCCGCTGCACCGTGCGCATGTGGTGGAAGCGCCAGAACTGGAAGTTGTCCTCGAGGTCGACGAGCTTCTCGCACATCTCGTAGGCCTCCCAATGGGACTTGGGCGCGTCGTAGATGCGTTTGAACGCGGCGGTCACGCCGTCGTCCTTCGTATAGGGCTGGGTCACGTCACGGGTCAGCACGGCCTTCGGGATCGCATGGCCCTTGCGCGCGAGGTGGCGCAGGAACTCGTCGTACAGGCTCGGCCGCTCCAGGTAACCCTTGAGCCAGCCATGGACCGTGGCGTCGTGGGCGTGGACCTCGAGCATCCGCGGGTGCTTGTTGCCGAGCAGGAACTCGATCGCGCGGTACTGGTAGGACTGGAAGCCCGACGACTGGCCGAGCGCGTCGCGGAACTCCAGGTACTCGCTGGGGGTGAGCGTGTCGAGCACGCTCCACTGCAGCGTCAGCACCTCCTGGATCCGCTTGACCCGCGCCATGATCTTGAAGCAGGACCCGAGCTCGTCGCGCTGGATGAAGCCGAGCGCGGCCTCGAGCTCGTGGACCATCAGCTTCATCCACAGCTCCGAGGTCTGGTGCTGGAGGATGAACAGCATCTCGTCGTGGTGCGGCGGGACCGCGAGCGGCTTCTGCGCCGAGAGCAGCTGGTCCAGGCACAGGTAGCCGCCGTAGGTCAGCCGCCCCTCCATGTCCAACTGGATGCCCTGTTCGATCTCGCGCATGGTCGCTCCCGGGTGTTCCGGTATAATCGCGCGCCCTCGCCGGCAAATCGAGCCGGAACCCACCTTTCTCACGCCTCTGGAGGCCCGCCTTGAGGACCACCGCCGCCAAGTTCGAGATCCCGTACACGCAATACCTGGATCCGAACGGCAAGCCCAACGGCCCGCTGCCCGCCTTCGCCAAGGACCCCAAGGTCCTGGTCGGCATGTACAAGTGGATGGCCCAGGTCCGCGTCTTCGACACCAAGGCGATCGCGCTCCAGCGCACCGGCCAGCTCGGCACCTACGCCAGCTGCCTCGGCCACGAGGCGACCCACGTCGGGATCGGCGCGGCGATGCTGCGCGAGGACGCGTTCTTCCCGATGTACCGCGAGTACGGCGTCCAGTTCCAGCGCGGCGTGCACATGCACGAGGTGCTGCTGTTCTGGGGCGGCGACGAGCGCGGCAACTGCTTCAAGGACGCCCCGGCCCACGACTTCGCCTGGTGCGTGCCGATCGCGACCCAGTTCCACCACGCGGCCGGCGCCGCGACCGCGTTCAAGTACCGCAAGGAGAAGCGGGTCGCGGTCACCGTGATCGGCGACGGCGGCACCTCGCAGGGCGACTTCTACGAGGCGATGAACTGCGCCGGAGCCTGGAAGCTGCCGGCCGTGTTCATCACCTGCAACAACAAGTGGGCGATCTCGGTGCCGCTGTCGGCCCAGACCTCGTGCGAGACGCTGGCCCAGAAGGGCATCGCCGCCGGCATCCACTCCGAGCAGGTCGACGGCAACGACATCGTCGCGATGCGCGACGTGATGGACAAGGCGCTGGCCCGGGCCCGCAACGGCGAGGGCGCGACGTTCATCGAAGCGCTGACCTACCGCCTGTCGGACCACACCACCGCCGACGACGCCCGTCGCTACCGCGACGCGGCCGAAGTCGAGGACGCCAAGACCAAGGAACCGATGATCCGCACCCGCAAGTACCTCGAGTCGATCGGGGCCTGGGATGCGAAGCAGGAGGAGGCCTGGCTCGCCGAGTGCGCGGCCAAGGTCGACGCCGAGGTGCTGGTCTACAAGGCCGCCGGCAAGCCGCCGGTCGCGAGCATGTTCGACCACATGTTCGCCAACCTGCCCGAGAGGCTCGCTCGCCAACGCGATGAATGCGTTGCCAACGAGGAGCACCACTGATGGCCAAGGTCGCACTGGTCGAAGCCCTCACGATGGCGATGGCCTACGAGATGAAGCACGACCCCTCGGTGGTCGTGATGGGCGAGGACGTCGGCAAGAACGGCGGCGTGTTCCGCGCCACGCTCGGGTTGCAGGACACGTTCGGCCCCGAGCGCGTGATCGACACCCCGCTGGCCGAGGCCCTGATCGCCGGCGTCGCGATCGGGATGGCGGCGATGGGCCTCAAACCCGTGGCCGAGATCCAGTTCAGCGGGTTCATCTACCCCTGCGTCGACGAGATCATCAACCACGCCGGCCGGCTGCGCTCGCGCACCCGCGGCCGGCTGTCGGTGCCGATGGTGCTGCGGGCGCCCTCGGGCGGCGGCATCCATGCCCCCGAGCATCACTCCGAGTCGAACGAGGCGATGTTCGCCCACATGCCGGGCATCCGCGTGGTGATGCCGTCGTCACCGCAGCGCGCCTACGGCCTGTTGCTGGCCGCGATCCGCGATCCGGACCCGGTGGTGTTCCTCGAACCGACCCGCCTCTACCGCCTGAACAAGCAGGAGGTCGCCGACGACGGCGAAGCGCTGCCGCTCGACACCTGCTTCGTGCTCAGGGAAGGCACCGATGTCACGCTGGTGACCTGGGGCGCGATGGTGGTCGAGTCGCTCGCCGCCGCCGCCGAACTCGAGAAGGAAGGCGTCTCGGTCGAGGTCATCGACCTCGCCACCGTCTCGCCGATCGACGAGCAGACCGTGCTCGAGTCGGTCGAGAAGACCGGCCGCTGCGTCATCGTCCAGGAGGCCCCGATCTCCGGCGGCGTCGGCAGCGAGGTCGCGGCGCTGGTCGCCGAGAAGGCGCTCTACTCGTTGGAGTCGCCGATCGTCCGCGTCGCCGGCTGGGACACGCCGATGCCGCTGTTCAAGCTCGAGCACGACTACATGCCGTCGACCGCGCGCGTCGCGGCGGGCATCCGCAAAGCGATGGAGGGTTGAGATGAAGACCTTCAACCTCCCGGACTTGGGCGAAGGCCTCCAGGAAGCGGAGATCGTCTCCTGGCACGTCAAGGAAGGCGACGTGGTCAAGGTCGACCAGCCGCTGCTGTCGGTGGAGACCGCCAAGGCAGTGGTCGACGTGCCCTCGCCCTACGCTGGCCGCATCGCCAAGCTCCATTGGAAGGACGGCGACATCGTCCCGACCCACAGCGCGCTGGTCGACTTCGACGTAGGTGATGGCAGCGCTGCGGCGCCGGCGAAGAAGGCCGAGGCCCCGAAGCCCGCGGCCCCCGCTCCGAAGATGGAGCCCATCAGCGAGGACTCGGGCACCGTGGTCGGCAAGATGGCGACCTCCTCGGCGCTGGTCGAGGAGACCGCGATCATCCGCAAGCGGGTGGTCAAGGGCACCGGCAAGCCGAAGGCGGCCCCGGCGGTGCGCGCCTACGCCAAGGGCATCGGCGTCGACCTCACCCGCCTCTCGGGCACCGGCAAGAACGACCTCATCACGCGTGCCGACGTCGACAAGGCCGCCTCCTCGCCCGGCGCCATCGCTGGCAGCAAGGATCGCCGTGGCGAAGCGCGTCCGGCCACCGCCAAGCCCTCGGCGCCGATCGCCCCGATCGCGTTCGGCGAGATGGTGCCGATGAAGGGCCCGCGCCGCGCGATGCACGCCTCCATGACCCGGGCCCGCTCCGAGGTCATGGAATGCACGATCTTCGACGACGCCGACATCCATTACTGGGCACCGGGCAACGACATCACCGGCCGCATCGTCCGTTCGATCGTGGCCGGCGTGAAGGCCGAACCGGGCTTCAACGCCTGGTACGACGGCGAGAAGCTGGCGCGCCAGATCCACGAGCGCATCGACCTGGCGATGGCGGTCGACACGCCGGACGGCCTGATCGTGCCGGTGCTGCGCGACGTCGGCCGCAAGGACGGGGCGCAGCTGCGCGCCGACCTCAACGTCATCAAGGAGAAGACGCACTCGCGCTCGGTCTCGCCCGATGACATGCGCAACCCGACCATCACGCTGTCGAACTTCGGGATGATGGCCGGACGCTACGCCACGCCGGTGGTGGTGCCGCCGACCGTCGCCATCATCGGCACCGGCGGCATCCGCCACGACGTGGTGCCGGTGCTGGGCGGCGTCGAGGTCCACAAGCGGATCCCGCTGAGCCTGACCTTCGACCACCGCTGCCTGACCGGCGGCGAGGCCTGCCGCTTCCTGGCCGCGATGATCAAGGACCTGCAGAAGGCGACCTGAGGCCGCGCTGAGGGGGAACCGTGGAAGAAGTCACCGCCTGGATCGCCGGCCACACGCCGGTCTACTACGGACCCGCGCTCGCGGCCTGGGTCATCGTCTACCGCTTCAGCGGCGACTTCTCCTTCGCCTGGGTCCGCAACCTGCTGCGCGGCGCGGTGTTCGCGCTGCTGATCGGCAGCAAGTTCGTGATCACCGCCGAGGGCGTGAGCCCGGTGCCGCTGTGGCAGCACGCGCTCACCGGCTCGGCCGGCTTCGCGTTGGTCGCGCTGCTGTTCTGGACCATCGGCGGCTTCGGCCTCTGCCTGCTGCTCGACGCCATCCTCGAGACGCTCAAGGCCGCGACCAAGGCGCTCAAGAACACCGTGATCACCGCCGCGTTGCTGATGGCGTTCGGCGCGATCGGCGCGCTCGCCACCGCCCCGCTCGGCCGCATGCTCGACGAGCGCTTCGCGCCGCCGCCGATCGACATCCCGCCGAGCGCGATCTCCGAGGTGGTGAAGGCGATCGAGGCCGAGAGCGCCGATGCGGCGGCCGCCGCGCCGAGCACCGTGCCTGCCGCCGTGGCGTCCGAGCTCACGGCACCGGCACCGACCACTTCGGCTCCCGCCGGCGCGCCATCGACTGCGCCGGCATCCACGCCGACCACGGGGCCAGCGCTGGCTCCCACGACCGCGCCGAGCGCCGCTCCGGCTCCGACCACGCTCCCGCCCGCCGCCTCACCGACCACCACCGGCTGACGATCCCCCCGCGCCGATCGACCACGCCGCGCGATCGCGCATCGGCGTGCGCACCTCTGCGGCAGTGCGAGGTTTGGTCGGGGTGCGCTCGATGCGCGACCGAGACTCGCGCGCGAGCGTGGGGTCCGCCGGCCATGGATGGCCGGCGGAGGCCTGCGCGGACAGGATGTCCGCTCAGGCCAGCTACGCGCCAGCACAATACGAGCCGCGAGGCGAAGGGGCCGCCGCGAGGCGGCGGCGCGCATCGCGGGTGCCCCGACCGAACCTCGCACCGCCGCCCCGCCCACGCCGGAGCGCGCCCGCGCTGGCGGGTAGAATGGCGCCCCCGCCGGACCCACCGAAGGCTGTATGCCGATCCACACCGCCGCCCGCGCCAAGCACCTCGACAAGGTCCTCGCCGCCGTCCGCAAGCTCCGTCCCAGGGACGCCGACCGCGCCGCCGAGTTCGCCTCCCAGCTCTTCCGCACCGTCTCCGCCGAGGACCTGCTCGAGCGCCGCGTCGAGGACCTCGCCGGCGCAGCTGCCTCGCTGCTCGAGTTCGCCGCTGAGCGCGCGCCCGGCAAGCTCGCCATCCGCATCCTCAACCCGCTCGCCTCGCGCGACGGGTTCGCCTCGTCGCACACCGTCCTGCAGATGGTCAACGACGACATGCCGTTCCTGGTCGACTCGATGACGATGGCGCTCAACGCCCGCGGCCGGGTCATCCACCTCACGGTCCACCCGATCATGCCGGTGGTCCGCGACGCCCTCCCCGGCGGGAAGGGCCGCATCACCGACCTGCTCTCGCTCGAGGGCTACCGCGCCGACCCCGGCCAGGCCAAGCCCGAATCGATCATGCACGTCGAGATCGACCGCGAGGCCCGCGCCGACGAGCTCGACGCGATCGTCGCCGACGTGCGCAAGGCGCTCGGCGACGTGCGCGCCTCGGTCACCGACTTCAGGAAGATGCGGGCCAAGTGCGCCGAAGTGGTGCAGGCGCTCGCCAGCAACCCGCCGCCCAAGGTCGAGGACGTCGCCGAGGGCCGCCGCTTCCTCGAGTGGCTCAACGACGACCACTTCACCTTCCTCGGTTACCGCGAGTACCAGCTGACCCAGGAGCAGGGCGAGGACGTGCTCAAGTCGGTGCAGGGCTCGGGCCTCGGCATCCTGCGCGACGGCGGGGCCAAGAAGGGCAACGCCGTGAGCAAGAGCTTCATGGTGCTGCCGCAGAAGGTGCGCGCCACCGCGCGGGCCCGCGATCTGCTCATCATCACCAAGGCCAACTCGATCGCGACCGTCCATCGTCCCGGCTACATGGACTACATCGGGGTCAAGCGCTTCGACGCCAAGGGCAACGTGGTCGGCGAGCAGCGCTTCCTCGGCCTGTTCACCTCCTCCGCCTACCAGGCCGAGCCGACCGAGGTGCCGCTGGTCGGTCGCAAGGTCGAGCAGGTGATGGTCCGCTCCAAGCTGCCGCTCAAGAGCCACGGCGGCAAGGCCCTGCTCCACATCCTCGAGACCTTCCCGCGCGACGAGCTGTTCCAGAGCACCGCCGACGAACTGACCGAGACCGCGCTCGGCGTGGTCGCGCTGCAGGAACGCCAGCGGGTCAAGCTGTTCATCCGCCGCGACACATTCGGCCGCTTCTTCTCCTGCCTCTGCTACGTGCCGCTCAACCGCTACTCGAGCGAGGTCCGCGACCGGATCCGCAACATCCTGATCGAGGAACTGCGCGGGACCTCGTCCGAGGTCCAGCTCCAGACCGGCGAGTCGGTGCTGGCGCGGCTCCACATCATCGTGCGGGTCAAGCCCTGGGAGTTCGAGCAGATCGACCTGCGCGCGGTCGAGGCCCGCATCGCCGACGCCGTGCGCGGCTGGGACGACGCGTTCCGCGATGCGCTGGTCGCGATGCACGGCGAGGAGCGCGCCGGCCCGCTGTTCGCCCGCTTCGCCCGGGTGTTCCCGGGCGCCTACCGCTCCGACGAGACACCGCGCGCAGCGGCGATGGACGTCGAAGCGCTGGCCCGCGTGCTCGACGGCGAGCCGCTGGCGATGCGGCTGTTCCAGCCCGACGCCTCGACCCCCAACCTGCTGCGCTTCAAGGTCTTCCGCCGCGAGCAGCCGATCCCGATCTCCGACGCGGTGCCGATGCTCGAGCACCTGGGCTTGAAGGTCATCGGCGAGCGGCCCTACGAGATCGACCTCGAGGACGGCTCGATCGCCTGGATCCAGGACTTCGAGATGGTCCACTCGTTCGGCGAGCTCGACCTCGAGGCCTGCCGGCCGCTGTTCACCAAGGCCTTCGCCCGGGTCTTCGAGCGCGCCGCCGAGGACGACGGCTTCAACCGCCTGACGCTGGCCGCCTGCCTGACCTGGCGCCAGGTCGCGCTGCTGCGCGCGGTCTGCAAGTACCTGATCCAGATCAACCTGCCGTTCTCGCAGCCCTTGATGGAACGCGCGCTGGTCGAGAACCGCGCCATCGCCCGCACCCTGGTCGCGATGTTCGAGGCCCGCCACGACCCGCGCACCACGCCCAAGCTCCGCGATCAGCGCTACGCCGCGGCCAAGGCCGAGCTCAAGACCGCGCTCGAGGGCGTCAAGAGCCTCGACGACGACCGCATCCTGCGCGCCTACCGCAACGTGCTGAAGGCGGTGCTGCGCACCAATTTCTTCCAGGGCCAGCAGGGCCAACGCAAGCCGGTGATGAGCTTCAAGCTCGACCCGGCCAAGATCCCCGAGCTGCCGCTGCCGCGGCCGATGTTCGAGATCTGGGTCTACTCGCCCCGGCTCGAGGGCGTCCACCTCCGCTTCGGCAAGGTCGCGAGAGGCGGCCTGCGCTGGTCCGACCGGCGCGAGGACTTCCGCACCGAGATCCTCGGCCTGGTCAAGGCGCAGCAGGTCAAGAACACCGTGATCGTGCCGGTCGGCGCCAAGGGCGGCTTCTACTGCAAGCGCCAGGCGCCCGGCGCCGATCGCGACGGCGTGCTCAAGGAAGGCATCGCCTGCTACCAGGCGTTCCTGCGCGGCCTGCTCGACCTCACCGACAACATCGTCAAGGACAGCATCGTCCCGCCCAAGGACACCGTCCGCCTCGACCCCGACGATCCCTACCTGGTGGTCGCCGCCGACAAGGGCACCGCGACCTTCTCCGACTACGCCAACGGCATCTCGGCCGAGTACGGCCACTGGCTCGGCGACGCGTTCGCCTCGGGCGGCTCGGTCGGCTACGACCACAAGGCGATGGGCATCACCGCCAAGGGCGGTTGGGAGTCGGTCAAGCGCCACTTCCGCGAGATGGGCGTCGACTGCCAGGAGCAGGATTTCACCTGCGTCGGCGTCGGCGACATGTCGGGCGACGTGTTCGGCAACGGCATGCTGCTGTCGGAGCACATCCGGCTGATCGCCGCGTTCGACCATCGCCACATCTTCATCGACCCCGCCCCCAACGCGGCGCGCTCCTCCACCGAGCGCAACCGGCTGTTCAAGCTGCCGCGCTCGTCGTGGGCCGACTACGACGCCAAGCTGATCTCGAAGGGCGGCGGCGTGTTCGCCCGCAGCGAGAAGAGCGTCGCGCTCAGCCGCGAGGCCGCCACCGCGCTCGGCTGCGAGCCGGGGGCCAAGACCCCGACCGAGCTGATGAACCTGATCCTGAAGGCGCCGGTCGACCTGCTGTGGAACGGCGGCATCGGCACCTACGTCAAGGCCAGCACCGAGTCCAACGCCGAGGTCGGCGACCGCGCCAACGACGGCCTGCGCGTCAACGGCAGCGAGCTGCGCTGCAAGGTCATCGGCGAGGGCGGCAACCTCGGCATGACCCAGAAGGGCCGCATCGAGTACGCGCTGAAAGGCGGCCGGCTCAACACCGACTTCATCGACAACTCGGCCGGCGTCGACTGCTCCGACCACGAGGTCAACATCAAGATCCTGCTCGGCCTGGCCGAGAGCACCCGCGGCCTCAAGCTGCCGCAGCGCAACGCGCTGCTGGCGCGGATGACCGACGAGGTCGGCGAGCTGGTGCTGCGCGACAACTACCTGCAGTCGTTCGCGCTGTCGGTGGCCGAGGCCCAGGCCCCGGCCCGCATCACCGAGGCGGCCCAGCTGATCCGGGTGCTCGAGCGCCAGGGCAAGCTCAACCGCGCGCTCGAGTCGCTGCCGACCGACGAGCAGGTCGAGGAACGCCGCAAGCTGCAGAAGGGCATGACCCGCCCCGAGCTCGCGGTGCTGCTGTCCTACTCGAAGATGGACGTGTTCGACGCGCTGCTGGCGAGCGACGTGCCCGAGGACCCCTACCTCGCGCAGGAGCTGTCGGCCTACTTCCCCAAGCCGGTCCAGGAGCAGTACGGCGACCTGATGCGGCGCCACCGCCTGCGCCGCGAGATCATCGCGACCGCGGTCTGCAACTCGATGGTCAACCGGATGGGCTCGACCTTCGCGATGCGGCTGACCGAGGAGTCCGGCGTCTCGATGGCCGAAGTCGCCCGCGCCTTCACCGTCGCGCGCGAGGTCTTCGACATGCGCCGGACCTGGGACGCGATCGAGGCGCTCGACGACAAGATCGCGGCCAAGGTCCAGATCGAGATGATGGTCAAGCTCGGCCGGATGATGCGGCTGGCGACCCATTGGTTCCTCGAGCGGCCGGAGGAGACCCGGCAGATCGCGGCAGCGGTCAAGACCTACGCCAAGGGCATCGCCGAGTACACCGAAGGCCTGCGCGAGCTCGCGCCGCCCGACGAGCTGGCGGCCTGGAAGGAGAGCTACGACGCGCTGCGCGCGGCCGGCGTCCCCGACCCGATCGCGCGCAAGGTCGCCGCGGCCGACTACCTCTACGCCGGCCTCGACGTGGTCGACGCCGCACGCGAGCTCAAGCAGCCGGTGCGGGCGGTGGCCGACGCCTGGTTCCGGCTCGGCACCGCGCTGTCGTTCTCGTGGTTGCGGGCCCAGGTCGAGCGGCTGCCGGTCGACGGCCACTGGCAGGCGATCGCCCGTGGTTCGCTGCGCGACAGCCTGTACGCCCACCAACGGCGGATCGCGGCGGCCGTGCTCAAGGGCGGCAAGGGCTCGAAGGACGCCGGCGCCGCGATCGAGAAGTGGCTGAAGGCGCGGGCCCAGAAGGCCGCCCACCTCGAGCGCATCATCGGCGACATGCGGTCGCTCGGCGCGCTCGACTTCGCGACCGCCTCGGTCGCGATGCAGGAGATCTCCAAGCTCGGCTGAGGTGAACGATGGACGACTTCTCGCTCGACCCGCAACTCGATCGCGACACCCACCTCATCGGCGACCTCGACCTGTGCCGGGTGTTGCTGATGGACGACCAGCGCTGGACCTGGCTGATCCTGGTGCCGCGCCGCGACGGCAAGCGCGAGGTCTTCGACCTCGAGAGCCCCGACCAGACCCTGCTGATGCGCGAAGCGGCGCAGGTCGGCCGCCTGCTGATGGCGGAGTTCAAAGGCGAGAAGCTCAACATGGCCGCGCTCGGCAACGTGGTGCCACAGCTGCACCTGCACCTGGTGGTGCGGCGCACCGACGACCCGGCCTGGCCCAAGCCGGTGTGGGGCATCTTCCCGCGCCAGCTGTACGCGCCTGAGGTGGCGCGCGAACTCGTGCCGCGCATCGCGGCGATGCTCGGGCTGCCCGAGCCGCAGTGAGCCCTCGCGCGGGTCAGCGACCTGCGGCGAGCTCGAGCAGGATCACGATCCCGCGCAGCATCGCGGTGCTCAGCACGCCGTAGAGGCAGAGCCGCAGGAACGCGTCGAGGTCGTTGCGCCGGTAATGGCGACGCGCGGCGCGGAACCCGTAGAAGAACACCACCAGGTTCACGCCCATCGCGGTCGTGATCTCCGCGATCGGGCCGCCCGCGTGGTACGCCACCCAGCCCACCGGACAGCCCGCCGCCCACAGCAGCAACACCGTGCTGTTGAGGTGGAACACGAACACCAGGTGCTGGACGAAGCCGATCCCTGGCGCGCGGAACGCCAGCGCCATCCCGACCGCGGCGAGCGGCATCAGCGCGAGCAGCGCCAGCGACAGCCAGCCCTCGATCCGGGCGACGTCGCTTTGGCCGGCGATGAGGTCGCCGCCGCTGATGAGGTAGAGCAGCGAGGCCTCGCCGCCGAACGCGACGTAGGTCGCGGCGTAGACGATGCTGGCGAGGACGTAGAGCCGGACCGGGCCGAGGTAGGCGGCGCGCCGGCCGGCGACGAACTCATCGGTCAGCGCGCCGGGCGCGCGGAACAGCAGCTCCAGCGTCCGCAGCAGCCGCGAATCCCATGACAGCGCGCTGTCGAGCCATTCCTCGAGCAGGACGCCGAGCGCGCGCAGCGGATCGCGGCTGTCCTGGCCGCAGGCATGGCACCAGCGGCCGGCGAGCGGCGTGGTGCAGTTGCGGCAAGGCGTGGCGATCGTCATGGGGATCGTTGCTCGTGCGTCAGCGCATCGCGCGATCGACCAGTCCGATCGAGCCGCCGAGGATCACGGTCATCGCCACGAAGTAGAGGCCGAGCCGTCCAGCGGTCGAGACGATCCCGGTGCCGTAGAACCGGCGCAGCATCAGCCACAGGTAGACCGAGTTGACTGCGTGGGCGCCGTACAGCAGCGCGATGGCGACCGGACGCGCTCCGGTGGCCAGCGCGAGCCAGGCGGTGAGGTGCCCGACCGCCATCGAGGCGAACGCGATGCTGCCGAAGTGCAGCACCAGCACCTGGGTGGCGAGGACCGGTCGGCGACGGTCGATGAACAACAGGTGCAGCGCCATCGCCATCGCCGGCAGCACGAAGATCATCAAGGTCGGCAGCCAACGGTCGGCGCCCTCGATCCGCGCCTGGCCGAGCCATGGATCGCCGAGGCCGGCGATGGTCGCGATCACGGGGTCGGGCACCACCGCGAACGAGGCGAAGAACAGCACGCTCACGATGAGGTAGAGCCGGACCGGGCCGACGTAGCGGGCCCGCTGCCCGGCCACGAACGCCTCGGTCAGCGCGCCCGGCTCGGCGAACAGCAAGCGCACGGTGCGCACGAAGCGCGAGTCCCAGCCGAACACGCCCTCGGTCGCCTCGGCGACCAGGGGGCCGAACTCACGGACCGGATCGCGGCTGTCCTGGCCGCAGGCATGGCACCAACGACCGGTGAGCGGCGTGTCGCAGTTGAGGCAGGGGGTGGCGGGCATTGGACATCGTATCCCGTGCCCCGCTCGGGCACACTCGCGCATGACCCCGCTCGCGGTGCTCATCGTCTGGTCGCTCGAGCTCGTGCTGGTCGCCGCGCTGGCAGCGACTCCGCGCGGCGCCCGGCTCGGCTTCGGTCTTGCGCTCGTCGGCCTGGGGCTGCCCGCGTTCGCCGACCTGCCCCCGTTGCCGCTGACCGTGATGGCGCTCGGCTTCCTGTGGTGCGCGGTGCGCGCGGCCGACTTCGCGTTCGAACCTGCGCCGACCGGCTTCGGGCAGCGGCTGCTGCACCTGTTGGTGGTGGTCGACTCCCGCCTCGTCTCCCGCTCAGCTCCGCGCTTCGATGCGCCCGCGCTGCGGCGCGGACTGGTCGCCGGACTGCTGGCCTGGGGCGCGATCGAACTGATGCTCGCGGTCGCGACCGCCGGCCCGCTGGTCCACTACGGCGTGCGCTGGAGCGCCGGCATGGTGCTCACGCTCACCGTGTTCGAGGCGCTGGTGGCGTCGATCGGTCTCATCGCGAGTGCCTCCGGCTGGCGCACGCCGTCGCTGCACGATCGGCCCCACCTCGCCCGCACCGTCGGCGAGTTCTGGAGCCGGCGCTGGAACCGGATCTTCTCGGCGGTGCTCGCGGTGCGGGCCTTCGCGCCGTTGGCGCGACGCGGCCCGTTCCTCGCCCTCAGCGCGGCGTTCACCCTGAGCGCGGTCGTGCACGCCTACCTGATCGGTTTCGCCGGCGGGGCACTGGCGGCGGCGGCCTGGGCCGCGTTCTTCCTGCTCCAACCGCTGGCGATCGCGGCCGAACGCCGGCTCGGGGTGCGGCGCTGGGACGCCTGGGCCGGTCACGCCTGGACCATCCGGGTGTTGGGCCTGCTGTCCCCGTTGATGGTCGAGCCCGCCCTGCGCGTGCTCGGGATGTGACCCAACTCGAGGACGGCCCGGCCCCGTCTGATACATTCGACCGCAACTTCCCCGCGCTCGAGGCGTCCGTCCCGATGAGCCGTCCTGCCGAGAAAGCGCCTGCTGGCGCGATGCTTCCGACCGACACCTCGCATCCGGACCACTATCACAAGGTCGTCGACTGCCAGTGGGCCTGCCCGGCGCACACCGACGTGCCCGAGTACATCCGGCTGATCGCGCAGGGCAAGTTCACCGAGGCCTACCTCGTCAACCGCGCCTCGAACGTGTTCCCCGGCATCCTCGGTCGGGTCTGCGACCGCCCCTGCGAACCGGCCTGCCGCCGCGGTCGGGTCGAGGACAAGCCGGTCGCGATCTGCCGCCTCAAGCGCGTCGCCGCCGACCTCAAGGATGATTTCGAGCACATGGTGCCGAAGCGCACCGGCCTCAACGGCAAGCGCGTCGCCTGCATCGGCGCCGGCCCCGCCTCGCTCACGGTCGCCAACGACCTGCTGCCGCTCGGCTACGAGGTGGTGGTGCTCGAGCAGCACGCCGCGCCGGGCGGCTTGATGCGCACCAACATCCCCTCGTTCCGCCTGCCCGAGTCGACGCTGATGGACGAGATCGGCGTGATCGCGCGGATGGGCGCCGAGATCCGCCTCGGGGCCAAGGTCACGAGCCTGAAGTCGCTGCTGCATCCGGAAGATGAGAAGGGTTTCGATGCGGTGTTCATAGGTGCGGGCGCGCCCAAGGGCAAGGAGCTCGAGCTGCCCGGCCGCCAGGACGGCGGGGCCAACGTCCACATCGGCATCACCTGGCTCGAGTCGGTGGCGTTCGGCCACCTCGACAAGGTCGGCGAGAAGGTGCTGATCATCGGCGTCGGCAACACCGCGATGGATTGCTGCCGGACTTCGCTGCGGCTCGGCGCCAAGTCGGTCAAGGTCATGGCCCGCAAGCCGCGCGCGTTCTTCAAGGCCTCCGAGTGGGAGCTCGAGGACGCCGAATCCGAGGGCGTCGAGATCGTCATCAACCACTCGCCCAAGGCGTTCGTGGTGGACGGCGGCAGGCTCGTCGGCATGAGGTTCGAACTCATGGAGTACGCGGTCGACGCCAAGGGCAAGATCATCGACGAGAAGGTGACCGGCGAGGTCACCCTCCCCTGCGACGACGTGATCCTCGCCATCGGCCAGGAGAACGCCTTCCCCTGGATCGAGCGCGACCTCGGCCTCGAGTTCGACAAGTGGAGCGTGCCGAAGGTCGACCCGGCCACCTTCGAGAGCACCCGCCCCGGCGTGTTCTTCGGCGGCGACGCCGCGTTCGGGCCCAAGAACATCATCTGGGCGGTCGAGCATGGCCACCAGGCTGCGATCTCGATCCACAAGCACTGCCAGGGCCAGCCCACCACCGAGCGCCTGCCCAGGGGCGTCAACCTGCAGTCGCGCAAGATGGGCCTGCACGAGTGGGCGTTCAAGAACGACTACAACCCGGTCACCCGCCAGCTGGTGCCGCACGTCTCGCTCAAGGAGCGCTTCAAGAAGCTCAACATCGAGGTCGAGCTCGGCTTCACCGCCGAGGAGTTCGAGCGCGAGGTCCAGCGCTGCCTCAACTGCGACGTCCAGACCGTGTTCGCGGCGCCGGCCTGCATCGAGTGCGACGCCTGCATCGACATCTGCCCGGTCGACTGCCTGACCATCACCCACAACGGCAGCGAGGCCGACCTCTCGGGGCGCCTGCTCGCGCCGCGCAAGCATCCCAAGGAACCGCTCTACGTCTCCGCGCCGCTCAAGCAGACCGGCCGGGTGATGGTGAAGGACGAGGACCTCTGCGTGCACTGCGGCCTGTGCGCCGAGCGCTGCCCGACCGCGGCCTGGGACATGGCGAAGTCGTGGGTCAAGATCCCCTACGCGGTCGACCATGGCACGGGATCGGGCGGAGGCACGCCATGAGCCCGGCGTCGATCCGGGTCAACGACCTCGTCATCAAGTTCGCCAACGTCAACGGCACCGGTTCGGCGTCGGCCAACGGCCTGGTCCTAAAGACCATCTTCCGGATGGGCGTGCCGGTGGTGGGCAAGAACTTCTTCCCCTCCAACATCCAGGGCCTGCCGACCTGGTACGAGATCCGCGTCACCGCCGCCCACCACATGGCCCGCAGCGGCCGGGTCGACGTGATGGTGGCGATGAACCCGGAGACCTACGCCAAGGACGTCAGGGAGGTCAGCCCGGGCGGCTGGCTGATCTACGACTCGACCTTCCCGCGCCCCACGCTGCTGGCGCGCGACGACATCACCGTGCTCGGGGTGCCGCTGGCCGAGATCTGCAACCGCGAGTTCCAGGGCGTGCGCGCGCGCACGCTCATGAAGAACATCCTCTACGCCGGCGTGCTCGCCGCGCTGCTCGACCTCGACCTCGCGGTTATCCGCGGCCTGCTCGCCGAGACCTACGCCAAGAAGCCGGCGCTGGTCGAGTCGAACATGAAGGCGATCCAGATGGGCTACGACCACGCCAAGGCGAGCTTCGCCTGCCCGCTGCCGATCCGCTGCGCCCCGCTCGACCAGACCAAGGGCCACATCATGATCGACGGCAACACCGCGGCCGCGCTCGGCTGCGTCTACGCCGGCGCGACGGTCGGCGCCTGGTACCCGATCACGCCCTCGACCTCGCTGATGGACGCCTACAAGGCGTTCTGCGACAAGCTCCGCACCGATCCCGCCACCGGCAAGAAGGACTTCGCGTTCCTGCAGGCCGAGGACGAGCTCGCCGCGATCGGCATGGTGCTGGGCGCGTCGTGGAACGGCGCCCGCGCCTTCACCGCCACCAGCGGCCCCGGCATCTCGCTGATGAACGAGTTCCTCGGCCTCGCCTACTACGCCGAGATCCCGGCCGTGCTGTTCGACGTCCAGCGGGTCGGACCCTCGACCGGCATGCCGACCCGGACCCAGCAGTGCGACGTGCTCGAGTGCGCCTACGCCAGCCACGGCGACACCAAGCACGTGCTGCTGTTCCCGGCCGACCCCAGCGAATCGTTCGAGCTCGCGGCGCTGGCGTTCGACCTCGCCGAGCGGCTGCAGACGCCGGTGTTCGTGATGCACGACCTCGACCTCGGCATGAACGACTGGATGGTCCCCGACTTCCACTGGGACGACAGCCGGCGACCGGACCGCGGCAAGGTGCTGACCGCTAACGAGATCGAGGGCCTGTCGCGCTTCCAGCGCTACCTCGACCCCGACGGCGACGGCATCCCCTACCGCACGCTGCCGGGCGTCTCGCCCAAGGGTGCGTTCTTCACCCGCGGCTCGGGCCACGCCAAGTCCGGCGCCTACACCGAGGACGCCCACGAGTACCAGGAGGTCGTCGACCGCCTTTCCGCCAAGTTCGAGACCGCCAAGACCATGGTGCCGAAGGCCGTCGCGCTCGGCGCTTCCGATGGCAAACCGAACGACGTCGGCATCCTCTCGTTCGGCACCTGCGACGGCGCCGTCAAGGAGGCGCTCGAGGCGCTGGCCCACGACGGCCTGCGCTTCGATTACCTGCGGGTGCGGGCGTTCCCGTTCGGCGAGGACGTCGAGCGCTGGCTCGAGCAGCACCGGCTGGTGTTCGTGGTCGAGCAGAACCGCGATGCCCAGCTCAAGAGCCTGCTGACGCTCGAGACCCGCGTGCCCAAGGACAAGCTGCGCTCGATCCTCCACTACAACGGCCTGCCGATCCCCTCGTCGTGCATCGTCGACGGGATCCGCGACGCGCTACGCAAGGGAGCCGCCGCATGACCTACATCGTCAAGCCCAAGGTCGCCCACCCCGACCTGCCGCGCAACGCGGTCGGCCTCACCCGCCGCCAGTACGAAGGCAGCATGTCGACGCTCTGCGCCGGCTGCGGCCACGACTCGATCACCGCCGCGATCATCCAGGCCTGCTTCGAGCTCGACCTGCCGCCCCAGAGCGTGGTCAAGCTCTCCGGCATCGGCTGCTCGTCGAAGACCACCGCCTACTTCGTCGCCGGCGGCCACGGCTTCAACTCGGTGCACGGCCGGATGCCGAGCATCGCGACCGGCGCCAACGCCGCCAACAAGCACCTGCGCTACATCGGGGTCTCGGGCGACGGCGATTCGCTCTCGATCGGCTTCGGCCAGCTCGGCCACGTCATCCGCCGCAACGTCGACATGCTCTACGTGCTCGAGAACAACGGCGTCTACGGCCTGACCAAGGGCCAGTTCTCGGCCTCGGCCGACGTCGGCTCCAAGAGCAAGAAGGGCGACGCCAACCAGGCCTCGCCGATCGACGCGGTCCAGGTCGCGCTCGCGCTCGGCGCGACCTTCGTCGCCCGCTCGTTCTCGGGCGACAAGGGCCAGCTGGTGCCGCTGCTCAAGGCCGGCTTCGCCCACAAGGGCTTCGCCCTGATCGACGTGATCTCGCCCTGCGTCACCTTCAACGACCACGAGGGCTCGACCAAGAGCTACGCCTACACCCGCGAGCACTCCGAGGCGGTGGTCGAGACCGACTGGATCGCGCCCGACCTGATCGAGAGCCGCAAGGAGATCGCGGTCGACTACGCGCCCGGCACCGCGGTCACGGTGCCGATGCACGACGGCAGCCAGGTCGTGCTGCATAAGCTGCGCGAAGACTACGACCCGCGCGACCGCGCCGCGGCGATGGCGTTCGTCCAGCAGCACGCCAAGCGCAACGAGTACGTCACCGGTCTGATCCACATCGACGAGACCGGCAGCGACATGCATGCCCAGGCCCAGACCGGCGATACCGCGCTCAACGCGGTGCCCTACGAGCGGCTCCACCCGGGCGCCGCCGGCCTGGCCAAGCTGATGGCGCGCTACCGCTGAACCTCCCGGCCGGCGATCGCGCTGGCCTCGAGCAGGTCCGCCAGCACCGCGCCGGCGGTCACCGCCGGGCCGGCGCCCGCGCCGCGGATCACCAGCGGGTTGTCGCGGTAGCGGTCGCTCACGATCTCGACGCAGTTGTCGCCCGGTCGCAGGCAGGCCAGCGGGTCGCCGGGCTCGAGCGCCTCGACCGCGACCGTCGCTGCGCCATCACGCTCGACCCGCGCCACGTGGCGCAGCACCCGGCCGCAGGCCGCCGCCTCGCGCCGCCGCGTCTCGAATCCGGCGTCGAGCGCGCCGCACGCGGCGAGGAACTCCTCGAGCGGCAGCTCGCGCAGCGCCACCGGCACCAGGTCCTCGATCGCGATCGCCGCGTACGACAGCGGCAGGTCGGCGGCGCGCGCCGCGATCAGCAGCTTGCGCGCGACGTCGGCACCGGCGAGGTCGCACCTGGGATCGGGCTCGGTCAGGCCGAGCGCGCGGGCCTGGCGCAGCGCGCTCGAGAACGGGGTGCGCTCGTCGAAGGCCATGAACATCAGCCCGAGCGACCCTGACAGCGTGCCGCGGATCGAGCGGACCCGGTCGCCGGCCGCCGCCAAGCGCTCGAGCGTGCGCAGCACCGGCAGGCCGGCGCCGACCGTCGCCGACGCGAGGTAGCGACCACCGCCGCGTGCGGCCGCGCTGCGCAGCGCCGCGAACTCGAACGCGCCGGAGGCGGCGGCGAGCTTGTTGGCGGTGACCACGTGCCAGCCGCGTTCGAGCCAGCGCCGATGGCGGGCCGCGACCGTGGCGCTCGCGGTGAGGTCGAGCACCACCCGGCGCTGGGCCGTGGCCGACCCGAGGCCGGCCTCGAACGCGCCGAGCTCGGTCGGTGTGCCCTGCGCGTCGAGCGCCTGCTCCCAAGCCCCGGGGGCGATGCCCTCGGGCGACAGGCTCATGCGCCGCGAGTTGCAGAGCGCGACCAGCCGCAGGCCCGCCGGCCAGCGGGTCGCCGCCTCGAGTTGCGCCAGCACCGCCTGCCCCACCGTGCCGACCCCGATCACCGCGAACGCGGTGCTGCCGTCGTGCCGCGGATCCAGCACCGCGCTCATGCGCGCCGCCGGGTGTCGGTGACGGCGAGCGCGCGGGCGAGCCCGGCTTCGACGTCGGCGACCAGATCGCGGGGCGCCTCGATCCCGACCGACAGTCGCAGCAGGTCGTCCGAGATGCCGGCCCGGGCGCGGGCTGCGGCGTCGAGCGGCGCGTGGGTCATCGTGGTCGGATGGCAGATCAGGCTCTCGACCCCGCCCAAGGACTCGGCGAGCGTGAAGCAGCGCAAGCCGTCGAGGAACGCCCGCACCGCGGGTTCGCCGCCGGCGAGCTCGACGCTCGCCATCCCGCCGTGACCGCTCTGCTGACGCAACGCGAGGGCGTGGCCTGGGTGGCTCGGCAGGCTCGGGTGGTGGACGCGACGCACCGCCGGATGGCCGTCGAGCGCGGCGACCACCAGCCCGGCGTTGCGCTCGTGGGCGTCGAGCCGCGCGTGCAGCGTGCGCAAGCCGCGCAGGGTCAGGAACGAATCGAACGGCGCGCCGGTCAGGCCGAGGCAGTTCGCCCACCAGGCGAGCTCGGTGGCGAGCGCCGGGTCGCGGGCCACCACCGCGCCGCCGACCACGTCGGAATGGCCGTTGAGGTACTTGGTGGTCGAGTGCAGCACGAGGTCGGCGCCGAAACTGAACGGCTGCTGCCGGGCCGGCGACAGGAAGGTGTTGTCGACCACCGTCAGCGCACCGACCCGCCGCGCCTCGGCGCAGGCCGCGGCGAGGTCGGTGATGCGCAGCAAGGGGTTGCTGGGGGTCTCGATCCACAGCAGCTTGGGCCGCTCGGCGAGCGCGGCCTTGAGCGCCGCGGGGTCGGTCAGGTCGGCGAAGCGGACCCGCAGCAGGCCCCGCGCCGCCCAGGCCTTGAGCAGGCGATGGACGCCGCCGTAGCAGTCGAGCGGTGCCACGACGAGCTCGTCTGGGCCCACGAGCTGCAGCACCAGCGATACCGCCGCCATGCCGGTCGCGGTGACCGTCGCCCCGCTGCCGCCCTCGAGGTCGGCGAGCGCGTCGGCCAGCAAGTCGCGGGTCGGGTTGGCGGTGCGGGTGTAGCCGTAGCGCCGCGGCTCGGCGAAACCGGCGTAGGCGAAGGTGCTGCTGAGGTGCAGCGGCGGCATCACGCTGCCGTGCTGCGGATCGGCGTCGAGGCCGGCGCGCACCGCACGGGTGCAGGGATCGTTCACGCTTGGGCTCGCGCCCGGGCCGGGCACGCGCGTGTCGTGGGGATGGGAAAGGTCTGTCATCGGTCCTCCGCAGTGGTCCGCCGGGATGGCGGACGGGTCCCAGGCACGGAACCCCTGCTGCGGACGACCGTGAGGTCGCGCATCGCGCCCCACCGCGCGGAGCGGTGTGCACCCTCATCTACCGGAGGACGATCCTCCGCAGGAGTTGGCACCCTGTCCGAAGCTTGCGCTTCGCGGGTTGCCCCGGCTTCAAAGGGCCTGTCCCTCAGCCGGTCTCGATGAGTGAGTGGAACCTAACGGAAGCGCAGCGAGGGAGTCAAGCGCTGGTACGCTCGACGCCTGGCCGAACCCAAGGGAGATGACGATGGACAAGCTCGCACTGCCGCTCGCCGCCCTGCTCGCGCTCGCCGGCTGCGTCTCGACCCCGACCCAGGTGTCGGTCAAGGGCGAGACGATGCCCGCGATCAGCGGCATCTCGATGTCGTGCTCGAAGCCCTACCCGATCACCCAGGATTGCTCCGGTCTCTCCGGCGCCGCGCTCAAGGTCGAACACGACGGCTTCCGGTTCAAGATCGCCGGCTCGGCCGACGGTCGCCTGGTGTTCGCGATGCCGCTGCCGCTGACGCCGGACCTCAAGGAGAGCGAGCAGGTGTACGACGCGGTCAGCGCCGTCGCGGCGCGCGCCGGAGCCAAGCTCGAGAAGGTCGAGGCGGTCGCGGCCGGCAGCCTCGTCGCCGGCTTCGTGTTCACCTTCGACCGCGACGTCTACGCCGCGCTGCGCGCCAAGCCGGCCCCGAAGTAAGCCTCGGCGCCTCAGGGGGACGGCGGCGATCCCATCGCCAAACGGCGCGCCAGCCAGGCGCTCGGCACGCCGACGATGAACAGATGGCTGGCGAAGTGGCACCACTGCCAGACCAGATCGGGCGAACCGCGACCCTCGAGCGCCGACAGCGGCACCACCACGAACTTCATGGTCGCCCAGGTCAGCACGCCGTAGGCGAGCCCGTAGGCGATCGGCCGCGCGAGCAAGGCCGGCCAGCGCCGGCTCGCGGCCCAGTACGCGACCACCATCGCGGCGGCGATCGCGAGGTGCGAGACCGCGCCCAGCAGCACCATCCCGGCGCCGCCCGCGATCGCGGTCTCGCGGCCGACCCAGCCGCCGGCGATGCCCTTGATGATGCGGGCGGGCTCGACGCCCTTCAGGAACCAGAAGCACCCGGTCGCGACCGCCATGTCGGCGGCAGCGACGCACGCCGTGCCGAGCGCGAGCGTGGCGAAGGTGCGGCGGCGGGCGGGGTCGGCGGTCATGCGGACCCGAGCGTGGTGGGCGCCCGGTCCGGGCGCATCGGTCTGCGCCGGGCGCGCCTCGGGCCGCGCCGGGGATGACCCGGCGCCGGTCCGTTCACTGGGCGTAATGACGCCAGTCGAACACCAGCCGTAGACCGACCGAGTAGACCGTGTCGAGCTCGACGCCGGGCGCGCCCACCGGCGCCACCACCGGAGATGAGCCCGGCACGTCGGCGCCGACGAACAGCTGGAACAGCAGGGTCGAGCTCTGGTTGCTGGCGAACGAGCGATAAGGCCGGTACTCGAGGATCGGCAGGTCGTAGTTCACCGACTTGAGGTCGATGATCCGCGCCGGATCGCCCGGCAGCGCGCCCGCGGCGAGCACCCGGTCCTCGCCGATGCGGCCGTAGTAGGTGAGGCCGAGCTCGCGGCCGGCGACGAACTGGAAGCGGCCGACGGCGGTGGCCCAACCGGCCTGCCACGGGATCAGGCCGCCGTTGCTCGCGGTCACCGCCATCGAGGTGAAGGTCTCGGGCGAGACCAGGTACATCGGCGACAGCACCAGCAGGTCGAACGGCAGAAGATAGAACGGCATGCGGGTCCGGACCGTGTAGCCCATCCGGGCCGGGATCGCGGCGGCGAGGTTGCCGCCGGCGGCCGCGATCGAGGGGTCGGCGATCGAGTTGGACGACGAGGAGTCGCCGCGCAGGCCGAGCGACAGGAACATCAAGCCGTCGCCCGACTCGCCGATCACGCCGTCGAGGCCGACGCCGACCCGCGCCGCGAGGTCGACGCCGCCGACCACGCCGCCGCCGTCGGCGGGCGTGAAGCCGCCGTCGATGCTGCGCAGGTCGACCGAGCCGGCGAGGCCGGTGAACAGGCCGAGCTCGCTGCGGAAGCGCGGCATCGAGCCCAGGCCCTGGCCCAGGCTCGGCACCGGGGTCGAGGTCAGCACCTCGCGCAGCAGCGGAGGCACCTCGGGCGTCATCCGCTGCCCTTCGGCGCGGCCGGTGAAGACCATGCTCTTGCAGCCGTCGAAGGCATCGGGGGCCGCTGGCGCGCCCGGGGTGTGGCCGAGCGTGGGCATCTGCCGCTTGCCGGCGGCGGTCTCGAGCACCTGCAGCAGGCCCTTGCGCACCGTGGCGGCCGCCCGCTCGGCGTCCTCCGGGCGCAGGTGGGCGTCACCCATCAGCACCATCGACTCGCTGCCGCCGTTCCAGGTGAAGACCTCGAGCCCGGCGGCGTTGTAGTAGTCGTGGGTGCCCTTGCGCTGCGAGGCGTCGCCCCAGGTGCCGGCGATGTGGCCGGCGGCGAAGACATCCTCGAGGAAGTGGGCGGCATAGGCCTCGTCGAACAGCATGGCGCGGGTCAGCTCCCGGCGCGTGGCCGTGTCGAGCTGCTCGTGGGCGAGGCGGGTCGCCTTCTGCAAGGCGCTCAAGTGGAACCAGCTGTACATGCCGAGCGCGTTGAGCTCGGCGCCGACGGTGATGGAGAGCTCGCCGTACTCCTTCATCGAGGTGTCGGTGCGCGGCCGGGCCAGCAGGAAGTGGGCGTTGTTCGAGCCGGCGCGGGTCACGTACTCGGGGTCGGCCTGTTGCAGCGCGAGGTCGCTCTTGCGCAGCGCGTTGATGCGCTTGGCCCGCGCGCCCTCGGTCAGCAGCCGGCGCTTGAAGTCGCTGACCTTCTGCACGCCGTCGTCATCGTTGCGCGCGGTGGCCTCGATCAGGTCGGCCTTGAGCTGGGCGGCGACCGCGGCGACGCCGAGGATCCAGTCGGACTCGAGCACGATCGCGGAGAGGTCCGCGCTCGAGCAGGAGTGGTCGCCGGCGATGGCGGCGAGCGCGGCCCAGTCGATGCAGGCCGGGCCGAGCCCCTGTTCGGCGTCGGCACCCTGCTCGCAGAGCCGCTGCTCGTGATCGGTGCGGGCCTCGCGCCAGAGGCGGTCGAAGATCGCGCGGTGCTCGGCGTCGAGCCCCTGCACCGTGAGCAGCAGGATGTCGCGATGCTCCGGGTAGACCCAGGCCTTGGCCGGCGCGGACACCAGCAGGCCGGTGACAAGCGCCGAAGCGACGACGACCGACGCGGGACGGGCGAACGACATGTGGTGTTCCAAGAGCGGGCAGAACACGAAACTACACGAGCGCGGACATGAAGAGGCCCTGCAGTGCAGGGCCTCTCGTGTCATCTCGTATGGCGCGCCCGGAGAGATTCGAACTCCCGACCCCCAAGTTCGTAGCCTGGTGCTCTATCCAGCTGAGCTACGGGCGCGTGGTACTGCAACTGCTGTCGACGCCGGTCGTGCGACCGGGGCGCCCTCGAAGGCGGCGCATTATCCAGAGCGGGGTCTGACCGGTCAACCCTCGACGCGCTGGTGCTGTGGTTGGCGGAGAGAGAGGGATTCGAACCCTCGATACCCTTTTGGGGTATACGCCCTTAGCAGGGGCGCGCCTTCGACCACTCGGCCATCTCTCCGTTCCGTCGAAACGGGCGCGGATTCTAGCCTATGCGGGGTTCTCGTCGGTAGGACCGCCCTGCTCTTTCTTGATCCGCTCGTAGATCTCCTCGCGGTGGACCGCCACGTTCTTGGGCGCGTTCACCCCGATCCTGACCTGGTTGCCCTTGACGCCGAGCACGGTGACCGTGACCTCGTCGCCGATCATGACCGTCTCGCCGACTCGTCGCGTGAGGATCAGCATCTTCCTTAACCTCCCTTTCCTAGACCGAACGCCGCGTGGATGGCGCGCACACCCTGCTCGAGGTCGCGCTCGTCGACCACCACCGAGATCTTGACCTCGGAGGTGGAGACCATCCGAATGCGGATCTGTTCCGAGGACAGCGCCTCGAACATGCGGGCCGCGACGTCGGCGTGCGAACGCACCCCGACCCCGACCAGCGAGATCTTGCCCACGTGCGCATCGCCCACCACGCCCACCGCGCCGAGCGCGGCCGCGGCGTTGGTCGCGATCTCGCGGGCGTACGGGTAGTCGTTGCGATGGACGGTGAACGTGAAGTCCAGCTTGCCCTCGCGGGCGACGTTCTGGACGATCATGTCGACCTCGATGTTGGCCGCCGCGACCGGGCCCAGCACCTTCCAGGCCACGCCGGCGACGTCGGGCACCCCGACCACGGTGAGCTCGGCCTCATCGCGGTTGAACGCGATGCCCGAGACCACGGCGGCCTCCATCGACTGGGCGCCGGGACCGTAGGTGATCAAGGTGCCGGGGCCGTCGCCGAAGCTCGACAGCACCCGCAGCGGCACCGAGTACTTGCCGGCGAACTCGACCGAGCGGGTCTGCAGCACCTTGGAGCCCAGGCTCGCCATCTCGAGCATCTCCTCGAAGGTGATGCGGTCGAGGCGGCGGGCGTCGGGCACCACCCGCGGGTCGGTGGTGTAGACGCCGTCGACGTCGGTGTAGATGCGGCACTCGTCGGCCTGCAGCGCCGCGGCCAGCGCCACCGCGGTGGTGTCGGAACCGCCGCGGCCGAGGGTGGTGATCTCGCCGCCGTCGCTGACGCCCTGGAAGCCGGCCACGATCGGGACCCGGCCGGCGTCGAGCTCGGCCTTGAGCCGCTCGGTCTCGACCTGTTCGATGCGGGCCTTGCTGTGCGCGCGGTCGGTGCGGATCGCGACCTGGTGGCCGAGGAACGAGCGGGCCGAGACCTGGCGCTTCTCGAGCGCCATCGCCAGCAGCGCGACCGTCACCTGTTCGCCCGAGGCGAGCAGCTGGTCGACCTCGCGCGGGTTGGGCCGATGGCGGTCGCAGACGTCGCGGGCCAGCCCGAGCAGGCGGTCGGTCTCGCCGGCCATCGCCGACACCACCACCACCACGTCGTCGCCGCCGTCGCGGGCCGCGACCACCCGGTCGGCGACCGCGCCGATGCGCTCGGGCGTGGCGACCGAGGTCCCGCCGAACTTCTGGACGATGAGCGACATCGCTGCGGGCGCCCTCGGCTCAGCCGAGCCGCGCGCGCACCCAGTCGGCGACGCCGGCGAGCGCCGCGTCGAGCGGAGCCGGATCGGTGCCGCCGGCCTGGGCGAAGTCGGGACGGCCACCGCCCTTGCCACCGCAGGCGGTCGCGATCAGCTTGGCGAGCTCGCCGGCCGGGACCTTGTCCATCCGGTCCTTGGTGACGCCGGCGGCGATGCGGACCTTGCCGTCCTCGACCGCGGCCAGCACCACCGCGGCGCTCTTGAGCTTGTCCTTGAGCCGGTCGACCGCTTCGGACAGCGCCTTGGCGTCGGCGCCATCGAGCCGCGCCGCCAGCACCATCATCCCCGCGACCTCGACCGCGCTCGCGGCGAGGTCGGTCGAGCCGCCGGTGGCGAGCTTGGCCTTGAGCGCGTCGAGCTCCTTCTCGAGCTTCTTGGCGCGATCGACCAGTTGCCTGACCTTGTCCTCGACCGACTCGCGGCCGCCCTTGACCGCGTCGGCGACGCGGCCGAGCAGCGCCTCGGTCTCGGCCACCGCCTCGAGCGCGCCGGCGCCGGTGACGGCCTCGATCCGGCGCACGCCGGCGGCGACGCCGCCCTCGTGCAGGACCTTGAACAGGCCGATGTCGCCGGTGGCCTGGACGTGGGTGCCACCGCAGAGCTCGGTCGAGAAATCGCCGAACTTCATGACCCGGACCTTGGCCCCGTACTTCTCGCCGAACAGCGCCATCGCGCCGAACTTGATGGCGTCGTCGTAGGGCATCTCGCGCACGTCGGCCGCCAGGTTGCGGCGGACCTCGGCGTTGACCAGGGTCTCGACGTCGGCGAGCTGCTCGCGGGTCATCGGCTGACCGTGCGAGAAGTCGAAGCGCAGGCGGTCGGGCGCGACCAGCGAGCCCTTCTGCGTGACGTGCTCGCCGAGCACCTTGCGCAGCGCGGCGTGCAGCAGATGGGTCGCCGAATGGTTGAGCATGGTGGCGCGCCGGGCGGTCTCGTCGACCCGCGCTTCGATCGATTCGCCGACCTTGAGCTCGCCCATGATCAGCGTGCCCATGTGGGCGAACGCGCCGCCTCCGCCGCGCTTCTGGGTGTCGTCGACCCGGAACTCGGCATCGACCCCGCGCAGCACGCCGCGGTCGCCGACCTGGCCACCGGACTCGGCGTAGAACGGGGTCTCGTCGAGCACCACCAGGCCTTCGTCGCCGTGGTGCAGGCTCTCGACCTGGGCCAGCGCCCGGCCCTCGCCATCGCCGCCGAGCTTGAACAGCGCGGCGATGCGGCTCGAGCCGCGGCAGCCGTCGTAGCCGATGAACGCGGTCTTGTGGTCGATCGCGATGTCCTGGCTGTACTCGGCGCCGAACTTCGAGGCGGCGCGGCCCAGCGCGCGTTGCGACTCCATCGCCCGCTCGAAGCCGACCTCATCGACCGTCAGGCCGCGCTCGCGCGCGACGTCGGCGGTGAGGTCGAGCGGGAAGCCGTAGGTGTCGTAGAGCTTGAACACCACGTCGCCGGGGATGACCTTGTGGCCGCCGAGCCTGCCGATCGCGTTGTCGAGCAGCTGCATGCCGGTCGCCAGGGTCTCGGCGAAGCGCTGCTCCTCGAGGAAGATCGTGCCGGTGACGCGCTCGCGGGCCTTGTTGAGCTCGGGGTAGGCCTCGCCCATCTCGCGTGCCAGGTCGTCGACCAGCCGGTGCATGAACGGCTCGCTGCAGCCGAGCTTGTAGCCGTGGCGGATGGCGCGGCGCAGGATCCGGCGCAGCACGTAGCCGCGGCCCTCGTTCGACGGCACCACGCCGTCGACGATCAGGAACGAGACCGCGCGGATGTGGTCGGCGATCACGCGCAGGCTCGGCGCATGCATGTCGCGCGCACCGGTGACGCGCTTGGCGCCCGAGACCATCGCCCGCAGCGTGTCGGTGTCGTAGTTGGAATGGACGCCCTGCAGCACCGCGGCGACCCGCTCGAGGCCCATGCCGGTGTCGACGCAGGGCTTGGGCAGCGGCGTGAGTTCGCCGCTCGCCGAGCGGTCGTACTGCATGAACACCAGGTTCCAGATCTCGACGTAGCGGTCGCCGTCCTGGTCGGGCGAGCCGGGCGGCCCGCCGGCGATGTGGGCGCCGTGGTCGTAGAACACCTCGCTGCAGGGACCGCAGGGGCCGGTGTCGGCCATCTGCCAGAAGTTGTCGGAGGCGTAGCGGGCGCCCTTGTTGTCGCCGATCCGCACGATGCGGTCGAGCGACAGGCCCTCGCGCTTGAAGATCGTCGCCCACAGCGCGTGGGCCTCGTCGTCCTCGTGGTAGACGGTGACCCACAGCCGCTCCTTGGGCAGGCCCCACCATTTTTCGGAGGTGAGCAGCTCCCAGGCGTAGGCGATGGCGTCCTTCTTGAAGTAGTCGCCGAACGAGAAGTTGCCGAGCATCTCGAAGAACGTGTGGTGGCGCGCGGTGTAGCCGACGTTCTCGAGGTCGTTGTGCTTGCCGCCGGCGCGCAGCGAGCGCTGGGCGGTGGTGGCGCGACGGTAGTCGCGCAGGTCGCGGCCCAGGAACACGTCCTTGAACTGGACCATGCCGCTGTTGGTGAACAGCAGGGTCGGGTCGTTGCCCGGCACGAGCGGGCTCGAGGCCACCACCTGGTGGGCCTTGCCGGCGAAGTACTCGAGGAAGCTCGAGCGGATCTGGTTCGACGACAGGTGCTTCATGTGCTCCGCGGCCCGGCCGCCCTGGTTCGCTTCATCGGTCCTCGTCGTCGAGATCGCCCTTCAGCACGCGACGGATGTGATCCGCGCTGAAGCCGCGCCCCATCAGGAAGCGCGCCTGCCTGGCGCGTTCCGCTGCGCTCGCCGGCAGCGCCTCGCCGAAGCGCCGACGCCGCACCTGCTCGCAGCTCGCGAGCCAGTCGACGCCCGCGCTGGCGAGCTCGGCGTCGATCGCCGATGCCGCGACGCCCTTGGCGCGCAGCTCGGCCCTGACCTTCGCCGGTCCGGCGCCCCGGCCGGTCTTCACCGACACGAAGTGCTCGACGAACCGCGCCTCCGACAGCATCCCGGCCTCGGCCAGCGCGTCGCAGGCTTGCTCGGCCGCCGCGCGGGGATGGCCCCGCGCGACGAGCTTCTGCAGCAGCTCCGCCCGCCCGTGTTCGCGACGGGTCAGCAGCCTGAGCGCCTGGGCCCGCGCCGCCGCGACCTGCTCTTCGGGCGAACGGTCGCCCTCGTCAGGCCTCGTCGTCGGCTTCCGCGGCTTCGACATCGGCCGTCGCCGTCGGCTTCTTCACCAGCTTGGCCCGGATCTGGTCCTCGATCTCCTGCGCGATCGCGGGGTTCGCCTTGAGGAACTCGCGGGCCTGTTCCTTGCCCTGCCCGACGCGCTCGCCCTTGTAGGAGTACCAGGCGCCGGACTTCTCGATGATGTTGTGGGTCACGCCGAACTCGATGATCTCGCCCTGGCGCGAGATGCCCTCGCCGTAGAGGATCTCGAACAGCGCTTCGCGGAACGGCGGCGAGACCTTGTTCTTGACCACCTTGACCCGGGTCTCGTTGCCGATCACCTCGTCGCCCTTCTTGATCGCGCCGATGCGGCGGATGTCGAGGCGGACCGACGAGTAGAACTTGAGCGCGTTGCCGCCGGTGGTGGTCTCGGGGTTGCCGAACATCACGCCGATCTTCATCCGGATCTGGTTGATGAAGATGACCATGGTGTTCGAGCGCTTGATGTTGCCGGTCAGCTTGCGCAGCGCCTGGCTCATGAGCCGCGCGTGCAGGCCCATGTGCTGGTCGCCCATCTCGCCCTCGATCTCGGCCTTCGGCACCAGGGCCGCGACCGAATCGACCACCACCACGTCGACCGCGCTCGAACGGACCAGCATGTCCGCGATCTCGAGCGCTTGTTCGCCGGTGTCGGGCTGGGAGATGAGCAGGTCGTTGAGCTTGACGCCGAGCTTCTCGGCGTACGACGGGTCGAGCGCGTGCTCGGCGTCGATGAACGCGGCGGTGCCGCCGTTCTTCTGGACCTCGGCGATGACCTGGAGGGTCAGCGTGGTCTTGCCCGAGGACTCCGGCCCGTAGATCTCGATGACGCGGCCGCGGGGCAGGCCGCCGACGCCGAGCGCGATGTCGAGGCCGAGCGAACCGGTCGAGACGACGTCGATGCCGCGGGCGGCCGCGGCGGCGTCGCCGAGACGCATCACCGAGCCTTTGCCGAACTGCTTCTCGATCTGGCCCAACGCTGACGCGAGGGCCTTCTTGCGTGTGTCATCCATGGCGATCACCTACCTGTGATGTTGTTGCTGTCCGACCGCACAAACCGTGCGGCTGTAGGGATTATCCCACAGGCCTTTATCGGCTACCCGGGGCTCAGGCGCCGAGCCTCCACTGCTTGCGGACCACGTAGCGGTGGCCGGAAGGGGCCGAATGCCCCTCGATCAACGCCAGGGAGTCGGCGTCCCAGGCCAGCGGCGGGACCACGCCGAGGCCGTGCGGATGGGGCGGGATGTTCCGGACCAGGGTCAGGTGGAGCTTGAGCACCTTGGGGTCGAAGGTCACCCCGAGGCTCTTGAGGCCGGTCTGCAGGGTCTGGTCGAGGTCGAACAGGGGCCGCGGCAGCGTGCGCGCGACCCGGACCAGCACCTTGGCCTCCTTCCACCACTCGACCGCGTCGAACTCGATCATGGTCGAGGCGACCGTCCGCGCGGCATCGGCGCCGAGCTCCTCGAGCGACGGCAGCAGGGCCGGGGGCACCACCCCGAGATAGCGCAGGGTGACGTGGAGCTCCTCGGGCGGCACCAGCCGGCCACCGTTGGCGCCGAACACGGTGCGGTCCTCGCCGGCGAAGGTCGCGCGGGTCGCCGGGTCGGGCCACAGGCCGAAGAACATCCTCATGGGGGGGCTCCTGGTTGGATCAGGGGGTCTCGATCAGCTCGATCATCCGGGTCAGGGCGGCGGCGACCGCGGCCCGGCGCACCGCATCGCGGTCGCCGTCGAAGCGCATCTGGCGGGTCTCGGCCGGCTGGCCGCGGACCGCCCAGCCGAACCAGATCGTGCCGACCGGCTTGTCCGGGCTGCCGCCGTCGGGGCCGGCGATCCCGGTGATGCCGAGCGCGAGGTCGGCGTTGGAACGGATCAGGGCGCCCTCCGCCATCTCCTTCGCCGCCTGTGCCGAGACCGCGCCGAACTGGAGCAGCGCCTGCGGCGAGACGCCGAGCAGGTCCTGCTTGGCGCGGTTGGTGTACACCACGAATCCTCTATCGAACCACTGCGACGAGCCCGCGACGTCGGTCACACATTTGGCGACCCAACCGCCGGTGCAGCTCTCGGCGACCGCGAGCTTGGCGCGCTTGCGCCGCAGCGCCGTGCCGAGCTCGACGGCGAGGCGCGCGAGTTCGGCGTCGGAGTTCGCGGCATGGGCCATGGCCGATGGTACCGCTTGCCCCTGCTACGATGCGCCCCCCAAGGCTCGGTGAAGAATGAGCGACCACACCCCGGTCATGCGTCAGTACCTCAGGGTGAAGGCGGAGCATCCCGACGCCCTGCTGCTGTATCGCATGGGGGACTTCTACGAGCTGTTCTACGACGACGCACGACGCGCCGCCGGCCTGCTCGGCATCACCCTGACCCAGCGCGGCAACTCGGGCGGCGCGCCGATCCCGATGGCGGGCGTGCCCTACCACCAGCTCGACAACTACCTGGCGAAGCTGGTGCGGCTCGGCGAGTCGGCGGCGATCTGCGAGCAGGTCGGCCCGCCCGACGGCGGCGCGAGCAAGGGCCCGATGGAGCGCAAGGTCGTGCGCATCGTCACGCCCGGCACGCTCACCGACGACGCGTTGCTCGACGAGCGGCGCACCACGCTGCTCGCGGCACTCTATGGGACGGGTGGTGGCACGAGCGGCGGGAGCGACGACGCGCGTTGCGGCATCGCCACGCTCGAGCTCGCCAGCGGCCGCTTCACCGTGCTCGAGGTCGAGGGCCGCGAGGCGCTCGCCGCCGAGCTCGAGCGGGTCGCGCCGGCCGAGCTGCTGGTGCCCGAGCAGTGGCGCGGCGAGACCCGCGGCACCACCCGCCGCCGTCCACCCTGGCACTTCGACGTCGAGACCGCGACCCGCGCGCTCGCCGCGCAGTTCGGCACCCGCGACCTCGCCGGCTTCGGCGTGGCGGGATTGGACCTCGCGGTCGCCGCGGCCGGCGCGCTGCTCGAGTACGCCAAGCAGACCCAACTCACCGCGCTGCCGCACCTGCGCGGCCTCACCGTCGAGCGCCGCGACGACGCGCTGGCGCTCGACGCTGCGACCCGCCGCAACCTCGAGCTCGAGCGTTCGCTGTCGGGCCAGGACGCCGCCACGCTGTGCGGGGCGATGGACGCGGCGGCCAGCACGATGGGTTCGCGCCAGCTGCGGCGCTGGCTCAACCGCCCGATCCGCGACCGCGCCGTGCTGCGGGCCCGCTACCACGCGGTCGCCACCCTGCTCCACGACCGCCGCTTCGCCGCGCTGCACGAACAATTGCGCGGCATCGGCGACGTCGAGCGGATCCTGGGCCGGGTCGCGCTGCGCTCGGCCCGGCCGCGTGACCTGACCGGCCTGCGCGAGGCGCTGGCGCGGCTGCCCGGCCTTGCCGCCGGGCTGGCGCCGTTCGATTCACCCCGGCTCGGCGAGCTCCGCGATCAGCTCGGCGCCGCCGCCCCGGCGCTGCCGGCGCTCGCCGCGCTGCTCCAGCGCGCGCTGGTCGAGGAGCCGCCGGTGGTGCTGCGCGACGGCGGCGTGATCGCGACCGGCCACGACCCCGAGCTCGACGAACTGCGCGGCCTGTCGGGCGACGCCGACCGCTTCATCGCCGACCTCGAACGCCGCGAGCGCGAGCGCACCGGCATCGCCAACCTCAAGGTCGCCTACAACAAGGTCCACGGCTTCCACATCGAGGTCAGCAACGCCCAGGCCGACAAGGTCCCGGCCGATTACCTCCGGCGCCAGACGCTCAAGGGCGCCGAGCGCTATCTCACGCCCGAGCTCAAGGCCTACGAGGACAAGGTGCTGTCGGCGCGCGAACGCGCGCTGGCCCGCGAGCGCGCGCTCTACGAGGCGCTGCTCGATGCCCTGCTCGCCGAGCTCGCCGTGCTCCAGCAGAGCGCCGCGGCGATCGCCGAGCTCGATGCGCTGGCTGCGTTCGCCGAGCGTGCCGCGACCCTGCGCTTCTGCGAACCGGAGCTGAGCGACGCGCCGGGCATCCACATCGAGCAGGGCCGCCACCCGGTGGTCGAACGGCTCACGAGCGAGCCGTTCGTGGCCAACGACCTCAAGCTCGACGAGCAGCGCCGGATGCTGGTCATCACCGGCCCCAACATGGGCGGCAAGAGCACCTACATGCGCCAGGCGGCGCTGATCGCGGTGCTGGCCCATGCCGGCTCGTTCGTGCCGGCCCAGCGCTGCGTGCTCGGCCCGCTCGACCGGATCTTCACCCGCATCGGCTCGTCCGACGACCTCGCCGGTGGCCGCAGCACGTTCATGGTCGAGATGACCGAGACCGCCAACATCCTGCACAACGCGACGGATCGTTCGCTCGTGTTGATGGACGAGATCGGTCGCGGCACCTCGACCTACGACGGCCTGGCGCTGGCCTGGGCCGCCGCCCACCACATCGCGCGCGAGGCCCGCGCCTTCACCCTGTTCGCGACCCACTACTTCGAGCTGACCGCGCTGCCCGACGAATGCGAGGGCGTCGCCAACGTCCACCTCGACGCCACCGAACACGGCGACGCGCTGGTGTTCCTGCACGCGGTCAAGGACGGCCCGGCCGACCGCTCGTTCGGCCTGCACGTCGCGGCGATGGCCGGCGTGCCGCGGTCGGTGATCGCCGAAGCGAAGTCGCACCTCGCCCGGCTCGAGGCCGAGGGCGCCCAGCGCGAGAAAATCGGGGTCGGATACCGAATTGTTTCCGGCGATTCTCCGGACTCGCCATCCGCCGAAAATCCGTCCGAAACAATTCGGAATCCGACCCCGATTTTCCAGGGCGGGTTGTTCGAACCTGAGCATCCGGTGCTGGCCGCGCTCCGCGCGCTCGATGTCGACGCGCTGACGCCGAAGCAGGCGCTCGACCTGCTCTACGCGTTGAAGAAGGATTCCGCCGGCGGCGGACCGCGCTAGCGCGCGAACTTCCCGTCGCGCAGGAACGCCGCGCACTGACGCGCGACGCGCTTCGACAACAACAAAGTGGAATGGTTGTGCGGCACCTCGATGTGATCGGCGGCGCCTTCGAGCGCGGTCTCCGAGGCGTTGACCGTGCCGTCGTTGGCGCCCGACAGGCCGCCGAACCAATGGCCGATGCCGATGCTGCGGGTGCCGGCGATCACGCCGACCGGATGGGTCACCCGCCAATCGTTGGGCGCGCGCGGCACCAGCGCCTCGTCGGCGGCGCGCCACACCATCCAGCGGGTCCAGAACAGCGCGTTCATCCGCGCCGCGACGCCGCTGCCCTGCACCGGCGAGCCGATCAGCACCACGCGGCCGGCCGGGATGCTCGGGTTGTCGCGCATCATCCGCAGCACCACCAAGCCGCCGAGCGAATGGGCGACGAAATGCACCGGCCCGGGACCGAGCGAAGCGCTGAACTTGGCGAGCTTCGCCGCGTTGTGCCAGATCGGCTTGACCGCCGACTGGTAGTAGAAGCGCGTGGTGCGGAAGCCCATCCGCTGCAGCCGATGGCGCAGCAGCCAGAGCTCGAACCCCGTCATCCACAGGCCGTGGACGAACACCACCATCGGCCGGGGGTCGGGTGGCAGCTCGGCGCCGGCCAGCAGGTCGGTCGCGGGTCGCGGCGCGTCCATCAATCCCGCCGTTGCGGCGGAGCGCCGTCGCAGGAAGCACCCGGCACAGCGCGCTCCCAGGCCTCGATCGAGATCCAGCTCGCGAGGCCCTCCTCGCCAGCAGGCTTGGCCTGGATGCGGCCGACCAACGCGACCAGCAGCGGCGCGCCGGGCGCCGACGCCGCAGCGCGGTACTCGAGCTCGGCGGTCGGCTTGCCGGCACCGCCCTGCACCGCGTAGACCACGCCGGACTCGCAGCTCTCGAACAAGGTGGCGTCGGCGAGATGGGTGAGCATCCCGCGCAGGCGCAACGGGCCGAGCTCGCGGTCGGCGAACGGCTCGCGGCGCAGCGCGACCGGCCGGGTGCCGGTCCGCTCGACTTCGAGCTTGCCGCCGCGGGTCAGGACCAGCGCATGGGTGGCCTCGCCGCTCGCGAGCGCGTAGCGCCTCTCGGCGATGGTGTAGCGCCCGAGCTCGTGGACCGGCGGCGGATCGCCTTGCGGGTAACCGCGGTAGGTCACGCTGAGCCAATACGACCCGTCCGGGTTCAGCGTCAGGCGATGGTCGGCGCCGGCGCAGCCTTCGCAGGGCAGCGTCCCGATCCAGGTCTCGGCGAGCTGAGGCAGCGCGGTCGGCTGCACCGGCCGGCAGGCGACCAGCAGCGCGAGCGTCAGCGCGACGAGGATCGCAGCGCGCATCAGTCCTGCCTCGAGAGATCGAGCATCGCGTCGATCGCGCGCTTGGCATCGCGCGCGATCGCCTCGGGCACCGCGATCCGGTTCACCACCACGCCGTCGGCGAGGTTCTCGAGGCACCAGGCGAGGTGCTGGGGATCGATGCGGTACATCGTCGAGCACATGCAGACCACCGGCGACATGAAGTGCACCGAGATGCCGTGCGGCTTGAGCTCCTCGTGCAGCCGGTTGACCAGGTTGAGCTCGGTGCCGACCAGCCAGCGCGAGCCGGGTTCGGCCGCGCGCAGCGTCTGCTGGATGAACTCGGTCGAGCCGACCAGCTCGCTCTTCTCGCAGACCTCGAGCGCGCACTCGGGATGGCAGATCACGCGCGCCTCGGGATGGCGGGCCTTGAACGCGTCGATGTGCTCGGGCTTGAACATCTGGTGCACCGAGCAATGCCCGTTCCAGAGCAGCACCTTGGCCTTGCGCACCGCCTCTGCGGTGTGACCGCCGAGCGGTTTGGTGAAGTCCCACACCAGCATGTCGTCGAGCGCGACGCCCATCCGTTTGGCGGTCCAGCGGCCGAGGTGCTGGTCGGGGAAGAACAGCACCTTCTCGCGCCGTGCGAACGACCACTCGAGGATCTGCCGCGCGTTGGTCGAGGTGCAGACGATGCCGCCGTGACGGCCGCAGAACGCCTTGAGGTCGGCGGCGCTGTTGACGTAGGTGACCGGAGTGACCAGTTCCTCAGGGGCCAGCACTTCACCGAGCTCGCGCCAGGCGCGCTCGACGTCGGCGAGGTTCGCCATGTCGGCCATCGAGCAGCCGGCGGCCAGGTCGGGCAGCACGGTGACCTGGTCGGGCCGGGTCAGGATGTCGGCGACCTCGGCCATGAAGTGCACGCCGCAGAAGACGAGGTACGGTGCCTCGACCTCGCGCGCCAGCTGGGCGAGCTTGAGCGAGTCGCCGGTGAGGTCGGCGTGGCGGTAGACCTCCTCGCGCTGGTAGTGATGGCCGAGGATCACCGCCCGTCCGGCCAGACGCCGCTTGGCGGCGCGGATGCGCGCATCGCAATCGTCGTCGCCGAGCAACGCGAACTGGTCGATCTGCTTGAGGATTGCGGCCATGGCCTAGTTTACTCGGGCACCAGCGCGAGTATCGCGGCGCGGTCGGTGGCAGAGCTCGCCGCCGCCGCGGCCTCGGCGCGCGGCAGCCACCGATGCTCGAGGTGCTCTTCGGTTGGCACGTTGGCCGGCTCGAACCGCTCGACCACGACCCGGAACACGTGCTCGGTGTTGTGGCTGACGCCGGGCGCGTAGCGCGAACGCCAGGGTTCGATGATCGGGTAGCGATTGACGATGCCGGCGTCCTCGAGCTCGGCGTCGCCGAACAGGCCGGTCTCCTCGTGCAGCTCGCGGCGGGCAGCGCGCAGCGCGGTCTCGCCGTCTTCGAGCGCGCCGGTCACCGACTGCCACCAATCGGACGGTTCGCGCCGCCGCAGCAACAGGACCTCGCCCGCGCGGGTGTGGACGACCACCAACACCGATTCGGGACGACGGTACGCGCTCACACCGGGGCGCTGCGCCGGCCCCACCACGCGTGCAGCGGCAGCCAGACGGTCACGGCGATGCCGATCACCCAATGCACGACGCTGGTCCGCGCCCGCCAGTCCTGGTCGCCGAGGTAGTACAGGCCCCAGCCGGTCAGGCCGAGCGCGAGCAGCAGGCCGACCGCGGTCAGGCCGCTCAGCAGGTTGCGACGCTTGTGCAGGCCGCGCCGGACGTGCGCGAGCCAGACCATGCCGAAGACCCAGGCCGCGACGGAGGCGACCACGCCGTGGGCGATCAACGACCAGTGCTCGAGCGGATGCGGCAGCGGGCCGAACTCGCCCTCCACCATCAGGAACCAGCGCGCCCCGAGGACGGCGGCCCCGGTCAGCAGGCAGGCGAGGCCGATCGCGTAGACCCAGCGGCGGAGCCAACCGGGCAGCAGCAGTCCTTCGTGGAGGGCATGGTCGCGACGCACGGCGGGTTCAATCCGGGGTCAGGGGACGATACGCAACAGCGTTCCGCCGTATTGGACGATCAGGAGCTCGCCGGTCGCGGTCTCGCCGAACGAGCTCGGGTTGCTGACGGTCGCCACCGCCTGGTTCGAGTAGCCGTTCGCCGAGCTCGGCCACAGGAACCACAGCCGGCCGTTGACGAAGTCGGCGTAGAAGTAGCTGCCGGCCAGGCTCGGCATCGCGGTGCCGCGGTAGGCGTAGCCGCCGGTGATGCTCTGGCCCTGGTCGTGGTCGTACTCGTGGACCGGGGCGATGAACCCGCTCGCCGGCAGGTTCGACGGGTTCAGGTTGCTGCGCGTCCCCTCGTACACCCGCCAGCCGTAGTTGCCGCCGGCCTGGCCGACGTCGATCTCCTCGCGCGCGTCCTGGCCGACGTCGGCGATCCAAAGCCGGCCGCTGACCCGGTCGAAGCTCATCCGCCAGGGGTTGCGCAGGCCGTAGGCCCAGATCTCGCCGCGGGCCCCGGGCGTCGACACGAACGGGTTGTCGGGTGGGACGATCGCGCCCGGCGTGGTGCGGATCCGCAGCACCTTGCCGAGCAGGGTGTCGAGCCGTTGGCCGTTGTCCTGGGGGTCGTTGCCCGAGCCGCCGTCGCCGCTCGCGACGTAGAGCATCCCGTCGGGGCCGAAGCCGATCCAGCCGCCGTTGTGGTTGCGGTAGGGCTGGGCGTACTCGAGCAGCACCACCTCGCTCGCCGGGTCGGCGACGCCGGCCGTGACCGTGAAGCGCGCGATGACCGTGCGCAGCGGTCCGTCCGCGGTGTAGTTCACGTAGAGGAAGCGGTTGGTCGCGAAGCCGGGGTCGAACGCGAGCCCGAGCAGGCCGAGCTCGCCGCCGTCGCGGACCCGGTCCTGGATGTCGAGCAGCACGCTGGTGGTCGAGGTCGAATCGACATCGAGGAAGGTCCGCACCACGCCGGCCTGCTCGACCACCGCGAGCAGGTTCGAGCCCGGGACCGCGGTGACGAACACCGGCGCCGTGAACGACAGGTTCGGGAAGGCGGGCACGACCTTCGGCACCAGCGGCGCGCCGTGCAGGCCCGGGTCGAAGCCGCCCTCGCTGCTCCCGCCGCAGGCGACGAGCGCGAACACCAGGACCGACAGGACCGCGCGTTTGAGCATGGCCCGAGTCTAGACCGGCTTGGGCGGGTTCCGCAGCCGGATATGAAGGTCGCGCAGCTGCGCCTCGGAGACCTCGGTCGGCGCGCTGGTCAGCGGGCAGGACGCGGTCTGGGTCTTGGGGAACGCGATGACCTCGCGGATGTTCGGCGCGCCGGCCATCAGCATGCACAGGCGATCGATGCCGAACGCGATGCCGCCGTGCGGCGGGCAGCCGAACTTGAGCGCCTCGAGCAGGAAGCCGAACTTGAGCTCGGCGTCCTCGGGCGAGATGCCGAGCAGCGAGAACACCGCCGACTGCATCTCGCTGCGATGGATGCGGACCGAACCGCCGCCGATCTCGTTGCCGTTGAGCACCATGTCGTAGCCGCGCGAGACGGTGGTCCCGGGCGAGGCTTCGAGGCTCGCGACGTCGTCGAGCTTGGGCGCGGTGAAGGGGTGGTGCATCGCGGCCCAGCGCTTGTGCTCCGGGTCGTACTCGAACATCGGGAAGTCGACCACCCACAGCGGGGCCCAGCCCTCGCGGACCAGGCCGCGGTCCTGACCGAGCTTGAGGCGCAGCGCGCCGAGCGCGTCGTTGACCACCTTGGCCTTGTCGGCGCCGAAGAACACCACGTCGCCATCCTCAGCACCGGTGCGGGCCATGATCTCGGCGAGCGCGGCGTCGGACAGGAACTTCACGATCGGCGACTGCAGGCCCTCCTTGCCCTTGGCCAGCGCGTTGACCTTGATGTAGGCGAGGCCCTTGGCGCCGTAGCGGGCGACGAACTCGGTGCAGGCGTCGATCTCCGAGCGCGGCATCTCGCCGCCCTTGGGCAGGCGCAGCGCGGCGACCCGGCCCTCGGGATCCTTGGCCGGTCCGGCGAAGACCTTGAAGTCGCAGTCCTTGACCAGGTCGGCGACGTCGACCAGCTCGAGCGCGATGCGCAGGTCGGGCTTGTCGGAGCCGTAGCGACGCATCGCCTCGGCGTAGGTCATCTGCGGGAACGGCTCCGGCAGCTCGGCGCCGATCACCGCCTTGAAGGTGTGGCGGATCATCTCCTCCATCAGCGCCATGATCCGTTCCTGGGGCAGGAACGAGGTCTCGACGTCGAGCTGGGTGAACTCGGGCTGACGGTCGGCGCGCAGGTCCTCGTCGCGGAAGCAACGCACGATCTGGTAGTAGCGGTCGAAGCCCGCCATCATGAACAGCTGCTTGAAGATCTGCGGCGACTGCGGCAGCGCGAAGAACTTGCCGTCGTGGGTCCGCGACGGGACGAGGTAATCGCGGGCGCCCTCGGGGGTCGCCTTGGTCAGCATCGGCGTCTCGAGGTCGCAGAACCCGTTGCCGTCGAGGTAGTCGCGCAGCGCGCGCGTGAGCTTGTGGCGCAGCCGCAGGCGCTGCTGCATCACGTCGCGACGCAGGTCGAGGTAGCGGTACTTGAGCCGCATCTCCTCGGCCACTTCCTCGTCGAGCTGGAACGGCAGCGGCAGGCTCTTGTTGAGCACCTCGACCTTCTGCGCCAAGAGCTCGACCTCGCCCGAGTGGAGGTTCTTGTTCTCGGTGCCGGCCGGCCGCCGGCGGACCTTGCCGGTGACCTCGACCACCCACTCGCTGCGCAGGTGCTCGGCGGTGGCGAACTCGTCCTTGTGGTCGGGATCGAACACCACCTGCAGCAGGCCCTCGCGGTCGCGCAGGTCGGCGAAGATCACGCCGCCGTGGTCGCGACGGCGGGCGACCCAGCCGGCGACGGTGATGGTCTGGTCAAGCTCGGCCGACGACACTTGGCCGCAGAGATGGGTGCGCATGGGGGTTGTTCGCTCTCAAGTTGCGAGGGGTCTGGCCTCGCCTCTAGTCCGTCTAGAGGGGCGCGGATTCTAGCAGTTAGGCGGCTTCGGTCTTCGCGGCGCTGGCCGGCTTGTCGCCCGCGCTCGGCGCGCTGACGGCGGCCTTGCTTTCGGCGCCCTCGCTGGACGCAGCAGCAGCACCGGTGGCACCGGCTTCGGACTTCCCTTCGGGCTTGCCTTCGGACTTGCCCTCGATCGTGGCGTCGTCCTTCTTGCCGGGCTTCTTGGTGCGGAAGTCAGTCTGGTACCAGCCGGTGCCCTTCAACTGGAAGCCGGCCGCCGACACGAGCTTCACCAGCGCCGGCTTGCCGCACTTGGGGCAGTCGGTCAGCGCGGGGTCCGAGTACTTCTGGAGCTCGTCCATCTCGTGGCCACAGGCGTCGCAGCGGTATTCGTAGATCGGCATGGTGGTATCCAGATGGGGTCGGCCCCGGCACACTCAAGGCCGCGCATTCTATAGAACAATCCATGGCAAGCCCCCGCCGCAACGGAACCCCGATGGAACCCGCCTCGCCGCCCCTCCGCACGGTGCTCGTGACCGGCTGCTCCTCCGGCATCGGCCGCGCCACCGCCGATCTGCTGCGGGCCCGCGGCTGGCGGGTGTTCGCCGCGGTCCGCCGACCGGCCGACCAGGCTGTGCTCGCCGCGGCCGGCTTCGAGGCCGTGCTGATCGACCTCGACTCGACCGCCTCGATCCACCTCGGCTTCGGCCACGTGATGGCGGCGAGCGGCGGCCGGCTCGATGCGCTGGTCAGCAACGCCGCCTACGGCCAGCCCGGCGCGGTCGAGGACCTCTCGCGCGACGCGCTGCGCCGCCAGTTCGAGAGCAACCTGTTCGGCACCGTCGAGCTCGCCAACCTCGCGATCCCGGTAATGCGCGCGCAGGGTCACGGCCGGCTGGTGTTCGTGTCCTCGATCCTCGGCGTGGTCGCGATGCCGCTGCGGGGCGCCTACAACGCCAGCAAGTTCGCGCTCGAAGGGCTGGTCGACACGCTCAGGCTCGAGATCCGCGGCAGCGGCCTGCAGGCCGTGCTGATCGAGCCCGGCGCGATCGAATCGCGCTTCCGCGAACATGCGATCGAAGCGGCCGAGGCCGCGATCGACGCCGAGCGCAGCGTCCACGCCGCGCGCTACGCCAAGCTCCGCGCCCTCAACTCGACGCCCGGTGGCCGGATGCCCGGCTCGCTGCCGCCGTCGGCGGTCGCCGAGGCGATCCATCGCGCGCTCGACGCCGGCTCGCCGCGCCGTCGCTACGTCGTGACCACGCCGGCCAAGCTGCTCTCGATCTTCAAGCGCCTCCTGCCGACCGCCTGGCTCGACGCGCTGCTCGCCAACCGCTGAGAGGACCCGCGATGTACCTCGCCCTCAAGTTCGTCCACATCGTCGCGGTGGTGCTGTTTCTCGGCAACATCATCACCGGCCTGTTCTGGCACGCCCACGCCGCCCGCAGCCGCGACCCGCGGGTGCTGGCGCTGACCATGGACGGCATCATCCGCAGCGACCGCTTGTTCACGCTCCCCGGCGTGGCCGGGATCATCGTCGCCGGCGTCGCGCTGGCGGTGATCGGCGGCTACCCGCTGCTCCGCACCGGCTGGATCCTGGGGTCGATCGTGCTGTTCGCGATCTCGGGCGCGCTGTTCGGGATGCGGGTCGCGCCGCTGCAGCGTCAACTCCGGGCGCTGGCCGAGGACGGCGCGCAGAGCGGCCGCTTCGACTTCGACGCCTACATGGCGCGGGCCCGGACCTGGGAGTTGTGGGGCGGGTTCGCGCTCGCCACGCCGCTGATCGCCCTGGTCCTGATGGTGCTCAAGCCCACGTTCTGAAAGATCGGGAGACGACCATGCTCAAGGGACTCCGCACCGCGCTCTACCCCGCGCCCGACCTCGCCAAGGGCAAGGCGTTCTACACCGAGGCGTTCGGCGTCGAGCCGTACTTCGACCAGCCGTTCTACGTCGGCTACGCGATCGGCGGCTTCGAGCTCGGCCTGGTCCCCGACGCGACGCCCGGCGCCGACGGCAACACGGCCTACTGGGGCGTCGACGACTGCGCCGCCGAGCTCGCGCGGTTGATAAGCCTCGGCGCCACGGTGAGCATGCCGGTCACCGACGTCGGCGACGGCATCAAGGTCGCCACCGTGCTCGATCCGTTCGGCAACACGCTCGGCCTGATCGAGAACCCGCATTTCGACATCGCGAAGGTGCGCTGACCGGCGATGGACGTCCGCGCGCTCAAGGCGCATTGCGGGCGCTACCCGGGCGCGACCTCGCGCGCGCTGGGCGAGCCCTACAACGTCCTGATCTACGAGATCGGCGGCAAGCAGTTCGCCTACTTCAAGCTGTCGATGCCCGAGAAGTGGCGCTTCTCGTTCAAGGTCACGCCCGAGCGCTTCCTCGAGCTCACCGACCAGCCCGGCGTGAAACCGGCGCGCTGGATGGGGCGCTGGCGCTGGGTCACGGTGGTCGACGTCCGCACGGTGCCGGCCGACTACCTCCAGGAACTGGTGGCCTGGTCCTACCGCGATGCGCTCGGCAAGCTTTCCAAGAAGCGCCAGCGCGAGATCGCAGACGACCCCACCTCACGCAGATCAGCGCGCCGTCCGGCTCGCAGCAAGGCGCGCTGACCTCAGCGCGGCGTTCCGCCCACCTCATCCGGCGCTGTGTCCACCGCAGCCCGGGCCCGACACACCGCCTTTCCACGCCCGCCCACCGCAGCCGTGGTCTGATGCCGCCCTTCTCCGGAGGTCCCCATGGAAACGATCCGCGACCTGATCTGCGCCCTCATCGCCCTGCTGATGACTCTGTTCGGCGCCCCCGCCGAAGCGAAGCCGGCTGTCGTGCCGACGGAAGCTTACGCCGCCGCGCTCGTGAGCCCCGCCCGCTTCGCCGCGGACAAGGAGCGCGACGCCGCGCGCAAGCCCGACCAGGTGTTCCGGTTCCTCGGCATCGCGCCCGGCATGGCGGTGCTCGACGTGATCTCCGGCGGCGGCTACATGACCGAGTACGCGAGCGCGCTGGTCGGCCCGAAGGGCCGCGTCACCGCGTTCAACCCCAAGGCGTTCGAGGGTTACGTCAAGGATGACGTCGCCGCGCGCTACACGCCCGGTCGCCTCGCCAACGTCACCACGCTGTGGCAGGCGATGAACGAGCTCAGCGTCCCCGCCGCGAGCTTCGACGCCGCGATCATGGTGCAGAACTACCATGACGTGTACTGGATCAACGACAAGATCGGCTGGACCAAGGTCGACGGCCCGAAGATGCTGGCCGCGATCAAGGCCGGCCTCAAGCCGGGCGGCGTGTTCGGCATCGTCGATCACGCGGCGGTCGCCGGCTCCGGCACCAGCACCGGCCAGACCCTGCACCGCATCGAGAAGTCCGCGGTGATCAAGGACCTCGAGGCCGCCGGCTTCGTCTACGAGGGCGAGAGCCCGGTGCTCGCCAACCCCGCCGACGACCATACGAAGGGCGTGTTCGATCCCGCGATCCGCGGCAAGACCGACCAGTTCACGCTCAAGTTCCGCAAGCCTTCGCGCTGAGAACGCCATCGCCTACACCGATGGTGACCCCATTGGTGTAGGTTCCTGCGAGGTCCCGCAGGAGATCGCCATGGGCCATCGTCTCTTGTCGTTCGCAGGGCGTGCCTTCGCGTTGTCCTTGTGGCTCGCTTCGATCGATCCGATCGCCGCGGCGGGCCCTGCGCCGAGCGCCGCACCGCTCGTCACGCTCACCCCCGCCCAAGCCATCCAGTGCTCCCCTGGTCTGCCGACCTGCGAAGGCCATGACGCCGTGGTCTTCGTCCACGGCATCTACGGCGACGACGACACGTTCGTGAACGGCACGACCAACTTCGATTGGCCGGTCCAGTTCCCGCGCGAGATCTCCGGACGACCTGTCGACGTCTTCAGGCTGAACCACATGAACGCGATGCTCGCGTGGTCAGCCGGCAGCAACCCCAGCTTCCTCGGTGTCGCCAAGCAGATCCATGCGGTCATGACGCCGTTGCGCGAGCGCCGCTACCGCTCAATCGGGTTCATCGCCCACAGCCTGGGCGGCAACCTGGTATCGACCTACATCCACTACGTGAAGACCGCCAAGGGCCATCCGCAGCGTGCCCAGCATGCCTACGCGATCACCTTGGCGACCCCAGCGTTGGGCTCCCAGATGGCAGACACCGGTTCGTTGTTGAAGAGCATGCTCGGGATGAGCGACCCGCTGTTGGATTCGCTCAAGACGCAGAACCTCTACCTCGAGATGCTGCTCGCCTTCCGCGAAGCCGAGGGGCCCAAGGGCGAGGAGCTCGGTTGTCGAGCGGTTAACCTGCACGCGGCGTATGAGAAGAAGCACATGGGACCGTTCCTGATAGTCGCCGAGCGCAGCGCGGCCGATGCAGTGGCGGCGAGCGTGGCCTCGCCGGTGGTCGGGTTCGATCTCGACCATTCGCAGATGGCCAAGCCGGCCGGCCGGGACGACCAGGTCTACCAGTGGGTCGCGAAGGTCATCGAGCGGGAGTTCGCTCGGCTTGCGTCCTGGGACGCAGCGGTCGCCTCACGCGACCCCAGCTACCGCCTGTGCCGGAAAGCTCCGCTTCCGGACTAGACGCGCTGGGTCGATTCGCGCGCCTCGAACGCGGCCACCGCCTTGGCGACGGTGAAGAACATCCGCTCGCGGCCGAGCCGCTCGCCGAGCGTGCTACGGTTGACCATGCCGAGCGCGGTCGGGTTGAGCGCGGCGAGCCAGAGCTCGACGCCCTCGCGCTTGAGGTTGGCCTCGGACTCGATCAGCATCTTGAGCGCGGTGAACTCGATGTCGATCACCGAGCTGCAATCGAGCACCACCACCCGGGCCTTGGACTCCGCGATCAGCTCGCGGACCCGCTCGTTGATGCGCTGGGCGTTGAGGAAGAACGCGCGGCCCTCGACCCGGACCAGCGCCAGGCCGGGGAACGATTCGTCGTCCGGATGCTCGGCGCTGGGCCGGCGGAAGACCTGGGTCCCCTTCTTGCGCACCAGCGGGTAGATCGGCGGGTCGTAGGCCTGCTGCGCCAGCGAGATCAACGACAGCACCACCGCCACCAGGATGCCGTTGAGCGTGCCCAACATCATCACGCCGAAGCAGGCGACCAACGCCCAGCGGAACTCGTGGTTGCGCACCTGGCGGATCGCGATGAACTCCTTGGGCTGGATCAGCTCGAGCGAGTACGCCACCACCACCGCGGCCAGCACCGCCTGCGGCATGTAGCCGATCACCGGCGCGAGGAACAGCAGCGTGGCGAAGGTCGCGGCGGCGCAACACAGGCCGGCGAGCTGGGAGCGCGCGCCGGCGCGGCGCGACACCGCGGTCTGCGAGGTGCCGCCGCCGGCCGGCATCGCGCCGAACAGGCCGCCGACCGCGTTGGCGGCGCCGAGCGCGAACAGCTCGCGGTTGGGCTGGAGCTTGGGCTCGTCGGCAGCGGCGAACGCGCGGCCCGCGGCGATGGTCTCGGTGAAGCTCATCAGGGCGATGCCGACCGCGGCCGGCCACAGCGTCGCGCCGAGGCCGAGCGTCGGCATCACCGGCAGGGGCAGACCGCTCGGCACCGCGCCGATCAGCTTGATCCCGAACGCGGTGAGCCCGAACGCAGCCGAGGCGCCGATGCCGACCGCGACCGCCAGCAGCGGGGTCGGCGCCTTGGGCACCAGCTTCTCCATCAGCACGATGAACGCGAACAGGCCGAGCGTGACGGCGAGCGTGGCGAGCTGGGTGTCGTCGAGCGCGCCGAGGATCGACCACAGGTCGCGGAAGAACCCGGCCTTGGCGATCTTGATGCCGAGCAGCTTGGGCAGCTGGTCGACCACGATCACGAAGCCGATGCCGGTCTTGAACCCGGTCAGCACCGGATCGGAGATGAAGTTGGCGACGAAGCCGAGCTTGAGCGCGCCGGCCGCCGCCAGCAGCACGCCGACCATCAACGCCAGCGTGCCCGCCGCGCTCATCAGCGCGGCGGGGTCGCCGCTCGGCGCCGCCGCGCCGAGCGCGGTGGCCGACAGGATCGCGATGGTGGTGGTGGTGCTCACCGACAGCGGTCGAGAGGTGCCGAGCACCGCGTAGACCACCATCGGCACCAGCGCGGTGTAGAGGCCGATCTGCACGGGCAGCCCGGCGATCGTGGCGTAGGCCATCGCCTTGGGGATCACGATCGCGGCGACCGTGAGGCCCGCGATCACGTCGGCGCGCCACCACCGGGTCGAGAGCGCGCCCTGCTCCATCGGGCTAGCCGCCCAACGCGATCGCAGTGGCGACCATCGCGATGCCGCCGAACATCATGTACAGCCCGGTCGCCCACGGCCGCAGCGTGGTGTAGTGCGCCCAGCGGTAGCCGGCGACGAACAACAGGCCGATCAGCACGCCGTTGGAGACGCGCAGCGCCAGCATCGCGTCGTCGATGAACATGAACGGCAGCGCGGCCGGGAAGCTGGCGAAGAACACCAGCCAGAACGAGGCGATCGCGCCCTTGAAGTCGTCGGCCCGGAACGCGACCTTCTGGGGCGCGGTGCTGCGGATGTAGCGCGCCATCTGCAGGCACATCGAGTCGCGCTCGCGGGGGTCGACCGCCATCCCGAGCATCTCGTCGAGCTCCTCATCGACCACCACCGCCGCCGCCTGCTCGGTCGGCGCACCGCGGATGGCGAGCCCGACGCGCTTCAGGCGCCCGCGCTCGAACACCTGACCGCTGACGTAGAGGAAGCCGTCGATCACGCCCCAGGCGACGTTGCAGCCGATGGTCGCGATCAGCAGCTCGCGCACCGCGTCAGGCCCCTCCTGGATGATGAGGCCGGCACCGAGCGTGAAGGTCAGCGTCATGATCAGGCCGAACAGGATCTCGGCCAGGCTCTCGCCGGGCTCGAGGTACTTCTGCACCAGCGGCGCGACCCAACCCTGCGGCAGGACCCGGACGAACGCGAGGTGCTCGGGGTGTGCGGTCTTGGTCACGTCGAGATCAACCCTGGCGCTTGCGCCAGACGTAGACCGGGATGCCGAGCAGCAGCAGGATCAGGCCGTAGAGCACCGGTTCGGCGCCGCAGCCGTAGAGCGTGAACATCGCGAAGGTGAACGCGACGACCTCGACGACGCCGACCCGCGGCTGCGCACCGCCGCCGACCTTGGCCGCGACCAGGCCGGTGGCCGCGGCGCAGAACGCGTAGGGGATCACCGCCGTCATCGTCGCCAGGCCGAGGATCAACTGGTAGACCTCGGCGAAGCCGCCGCTGCCGAGCGACTGGGTCAGCACCAGCGCGCTGGCGAACGAGGCCGAGACCACCATGCCGGCGGCCGGCACGCCGCGGCTCGAGAGCCGGCCGAACACCTTGGGGAACAGGCCGTCCTGCGCCGCCGCCATCGGCACCTGGCCCATCAGCAGGGTCCAGCCGTTGAGCGCGCCGATCGACGAGATGATCACCGCGATCGCGACCATGGTCGCCGCCCAGTCGCCCCACATCATCCGCGCCGCCTCGGCGAACGGCGAGGTCGAGCCGATCAGCTGCTCGCGCGGCACCACGCCCAGCACCACGATGGTGCCGAGCACGTAGAGCGTCGCCGCGATCGAGATGCCGAGGATGGTCGAGCGCGCGATGGTGCGGGCCGGGTCCTTGACGTCGCCGGCCGGCACGGTCGCCGACTCCATGCCCATGAACGCGAACATGGTGAGCGGCGCGAGCGTGGCGAGCGCGCTGCCGATCGGCTCACCGCTCGGGTTGAACTCGGAGAGGTTCGCGCCGTCGACCCAGAACAGGCCGAGGATCGCGATCGCGCCGAACGGGATGAGCTTGGCGTAGGTGGTGATCTCGGCGAACAGGCCGGCGACGCCGACGCCGCGCAGGTTCACCAGCACCACCGCCCACATCGAACCGATGGTGAGCGCGGAGGCGATCGCCCGGCCCTGCAGCGACGGGAACATGTTCATCATCGCGCCGGTGAAGGCCAGCGCGATCACCGGCAACGAGGCCCAGATCGAGATCCAGTAGCCCCAGCCGATCAGGAAGCCCATGAAGTCGCCGTAACCCAGGCGGGTGTAGGCGTAGGGCCCGCCGGTCGCCGGCGCGAGGCGGGCGAGCTTGGCGAACACCAGACCCAGGCAGATCGCGCCGGCGCCCATCACGATCCAGGCCAGCACCGCGAGCTGGCCGTAGGGCGCCATCGCCGAGGGCGAGAGGTAGAACCCGGAGCCCACCATGTTGCCCACCACGATCGCGGTGCAGGCCGCGACGCCGAGGGTCTTGGTGGTGTTGCCCTTCGCCTCGCTCATCGAGTTCCCCTTCGAACCGGCGTCAGCCGGAAGTGATCGTGGTTCCGGCCTTGCCTTCGATGATCGCGCCGAGGTCGGCGAGCGCGCCGATCGCGGACTTCTTGCCGGTGACCTTGGCGAAGCGGCAGGCCGCCTGCACCTTGGGGCCCATCGAGCCGGCCGCGAACGGCTTGCCCTCGAGCTCGCTGACCTTGGCGCTGCGGATCTGGCGCTGGGTCGGCTTGCCCCAGTCCTCGTACACCGCGTCGGCGTCGGTCAGCATGATGAACAGGTCGGCCTCGAGCTCGCGCGCCAACAGCTCGGTGCAGAGATCCTTGTCGATGACCGCCTCGACGCCGATCAGCGTGCGCCCGGCGCCCTTCTGGTACATGGTCGGGATGCCGCCGCCGCCGGCCGCGATCACGATGGTGCCCTTCTCGAGCAGCCACTTGATCGGGCGGATCTCGAAGATGCGCTTGGGTTGCGGCGAGGCCACCACCCGGCGCCACTTGTCGCCGTCGGCCTTCACCACCCAGCCCTTCTCCTGGGCCAGCCGATCGGCCTCGGCCTTGTCGTAGACCGGGCCGACGAACTTGGTCGGATCCTTGAAGCCGGGGTCCTCCGGGTCGACCTCGACCATCGTCAGCAGCGTCGCGAACGGGACCTCGAACGGCAGCAGGTTGCCGAGCTCCTGCTCGATCATGTAGCCGATCGAGCCCTCGGTCTGGGCGCCGAGCACGTCGAGCGGCGCCGCCGCCTCGGGCTTGTAGGCCGCGCCCTGCAGCGCCAGCAGGCCGACCTGCGGGCCGTTGCCGTGGGTGATGACGAGCTGGTGCTTCTCGGCGATCGGCTTCAACGCCAACGCCGCGATCCGGACGTTGGCGCGCTGCGCCTCCGAGGTCTGGGCCTCGCCCCGCTTGAGCAGGGCGTTGCCGCCCAGGGCCACCACGACGCGCATCTCAGTCCCCCAGCGTCGCGACCAGCAACGCCTTGATCGTGTGCATGCGGTTCTCGGCCTGGTCGAACGCGACGTTGTACTCGGACTCGAACACGCCGTCGGTGACCTCGATGCCGTCGGTCATCCCGAACTGCTCGCCGACCTGCTTGCCGACCACCGTGCTCATGTCGTGGAACGCCGGCAGGCAGTGCATGAACTTGACGTTGGGGTTGCCGGCCAGCTTCATGCAGGCGGCGTTGACCTGGTAGGGCTTGAGCTGGTCGATGCGCTGCTTCCAGACCTCCTTCGGCTCGCCCATCGAGACCCACACGTCGGTGTGGATGAAGTCGACGCCCTTGACCGCGGCGGCGACGTCGTCGGTGATGGTGAGCTTGGCGCCGTACTTGGCGGCGAGGTCCTTGGCGATCTTCTGGTACTCGTCCGACGGCCACAGCGCCTTCGGTCCGCAGATCCGCACGTCCATGCCCATCAGGCAGCCGACGATCATCAGCGAGTGGCCCATGTTGGAGCGGGTGTCGCCGAGGTAGGCGTACTTGATGTCCTGCACCGGCTTGTCGCTGTGCTCGCGCATCGTCATCACGTCGGCGATCATCTGGGTCGGGTGGTACTCGTCGGTCAGGCCGTTGTAGACCGGCACGCCGGCGAACGCGGCGAGCTCCTCGACGCCCTTCTGCGAGGCGCCGCGGTACTCGATGGCGTCGAACATCCGGCCCAGCACGCGGGCGGTGTCCTTGAACGACTCCTTGTGGCCGAGCTGCGAGCCCGACGGGTCGAGGTAGGTCACGTTGGCGCCCTGGTCGTAGCAGGCGACCTCGAACGCGCAGCGGGTGCGGGTCGAGGTCTTCTCGAAGATCAGCACGATCTCCTTGCCCGACAGGCTCTTCTGCTCGGTCTTGGCGTACTTGGCGCGCTTGAGGTCGCGGGCGAGGTCGAGCAGGTACTTGAACTCGCGCTGGGTGTAATCCTGGATCGTCAGCAGCGAGCGGTTGCGCAGGTTGAAGGACATGTCAGCGTCTCCGAAGGGTTCGTGTCAGTACGCGGGGTCGCGCGAGATCGGGCAGGTCATGCAGTGGCCGCCACCGCGGCCGCGGCCGAGCTCGGCACCACGGATGGTGACGACCTCGATGCCGGCCTTGCGCAGCAGCGTGTTGGTGTGGGTGTTGCGGTCGTAGCCGACCACCACGCCCGGGGCGAGCGCGACGACGTTGTTGCCGTCGTCCCACTGCTCACGCTCGGCCTCGAACGCGTCGCCGCCGGTGCCGACGGTGCGCAGGGTCTTGATGCCGAGGCACTCCTTGACCACCTCGAGCAGGTGCTTGCCGTCCTTGCGGACCTCGGCGCCGCCCTTGCCGTCCGGGTAGATCGAGTACGGCGTGATCTGGTCGACCACCCCGGCGAACAGCGTGACCGCGTCGCGGTCGAGGAACGAGAACACGGTGTCCAAGTGCATCGCGGCGCGGCTCTTCGGCATCAGGCAGGCGACCACCCGGGTCGCGCCGCCGCCGTCGAACAGCGCCTGGGCGACTTGGTACACCGCCTGGCGGGTGGTGCGTTCGCCCATCCCGATCAGCACCACGCCCTTGCCGATCGGCATCACGTCGCCGCCTTCGACCGAGGACATCCCGAAGTCCTCGTCCGAATCGCCCCACCAGATCTTGAACTCGCCGTTCGCGAGCGCCGGCTTGAAGCGCGGGTGGAACTTGTAGATCGCGCGCTGGAGCAGGGTCTCGGGCTGGCGCGCCGGCCAGAACATCGGGTTGACCGTGACGCCGCCGTAGATCCAGCACGAGGGGTCGCGCTGGAACAGCGTGTTGGGGATCGGCGGGGTGATGAAGTCGTTGTCGCCGAAGGCTTCGATCAGGCTGCGCGAGACCTCGCCTTTCGGCAGGTCGGAGTTGGCGAGGCCGCCGATCAGGTGGGCGGCGAGCTGCTTGGCCGGCAGCTCGTCGAGCCAGGGTCGGATCGCCTTGGCCACCACCGAGCCGACCTGGTTGGCCGTGATCCGGCGGTCGAGCACCCAGGCCCGCGCGGTCTTGTCGGCGACGGTCTGCTCGAGCATGTCGTGCATCTCGAGCACTTCGACCCCGCGCTCGGACATCTTGAGCGTGAAGTCGTAGTGGTCCTTCTGCGCCTCGTGGACCCAGATCACGTCGTCGAACAGCAGGTCGTGGCAGTTGCCGGGGGTCAGGCGCTGATGGGCCAGGGACGGCCGGCACACCATCACGGTGTTGAGCTTGCCGACCTCTGAATGCACTCCAAGCTTGCTCATCGTCGTTCGCTCCTAGAAGTGTTTCGGGCTCACCACGCGTAGGACGCGTAGAGCATCGCGTAGACCCAGTCGTCGGTGCCGCCCGTCATCTGCACCGCGGCCTGGCCCGGGCTGAGGATGGCGAACACGCCGATCAGATACAGCTTGTCGTTGACCGCCCAGTCGGCGGCGATGTCGATCTCGTCGCCCCAGTCGTCGGAGCCGAGGCCGAACGAGGCCGGTTCGTTGAAGGTGAACTGGTAGTAGAGGACGTTGAGCGTGAGGTCCTCGCTCGGCTGCGCCTTCATCCGCAGCATGGTGCTCTTGAGGTTGCCGTTGCCGAGCGGGTAGTTGCCGGTGATCTCGCCCTGGTACCAGCTGCCGTAGTCGGTGTAGCCGTAGGCGACCTCGCGGAAGCGCTCGTCGGTCCCGGCGGTCAGCGGATCGTCGCCGCTGAAGTCGGCGATGCGCAGGCTGAACACCGGCGACCAGGCCATGTCGGAGGTGGTGTAGCTCACCTGCGCGAAGTAGCCGGTGGCCTCGATCATGTCGCCGGATTCCTTGGCGTACTCGGCGCTGATGCCGAAGCCCTTCTCCGGCGCGAGGTCGTAGCGGCCCGAGAACACGTTCATGGTGTTGGGCGGACCCGGCAGGTTGGCGTCGACGTTCATGAAGGTGCCGCCGAAGCGGCCGAGGCCCTCGAACGCCCGCTCGGCGTTGACGCCGATCGCGTCGCCTTCGGTGCCGCCGGCGCGCGGATGGTTGGCGAGACGGAAGCCCTCGAGCAGCCAGTCGTCGCCCTGGTACTGGACCAGGAACGACTTGTGGAACGCCTTGCGCATGCCGAGGTACCAGCCGCCGCGCTCGGCACCGTCGCCGCCGCCATCGAGGATCAACATGCCCGAGCCGATCTTGTAGTCGAGGTTGCCGACCGTGACCGTCCATTCGTCGGAACGCCAACCGAGGTTGGCCTGCTCGAGCGTGATCTCGGAGGCCTGGTCGAGGCCGATGGTGAGGCCCGAGGCGTCATCGCCCGAGGTGTAGGTCCAGATCGCGCTGACCTGGCCGAACATCGTGCCGCCGCCGGCCGGCATCTGGAACGAGAACTTCGGCTCGGCGCCGAACTCGAGCCACTGGTCGGTGTTGGCGCCGAGGAAGGTGTCCGATTCGCCGAACCAGGAGCCCGAGCCGAAGAAGCCGGCGCCGATCAGGTCGGCGCCGAACTCGTACTCGAACTCGGTCGGCGGAGCCTCCGCATCGTCGGCGGCGAGCGCCGTCGAAGCGAGACCGAGGGCCGAGAGGGCGATCAGGAGCGAGCGGGTCGTGCGCAAGGTGTGGGTCTTCATGGATGTCTTCCTTCAGGCCGCCGAGACGCTGAGCAGGATCGTGAGCATCACGATCAGGATCAGCAGCAGCGGCCAGATGAACTTGAGCCAGCGGTCGTAGCCGACCCGGCCGATGGCGAGGCCGCCCATCACCACCGCGAAGGTCGGGTTGATGAGGTTCACCAGGCCGTTGGCGGACTGGTAGGCGGTCACGATCAGATGGCGGTCGACCTGGGCGACCTCGCCGAGCGGCGCGATGATCGGCATCGACAGCACCGCGAGCCCCGACGACGAGGGCACGAAGAACGACAGCAGCACCTCGACCCAGAAGGTCACGTTGATGAACGCGACCGCCGACAGCGACGCGACCGCGCCCGACGCCGAGTTGAGGATGGTGTCGGTGATCTTGCCGTCGTCCATCACGACCACGATGCCGCGGGCGACGCCGATGATCAGCGCCACGCCGAGCAGGTCCTTGGCGCCGTCGACGAAGGTGCCGGTGAGCTCCTTCTCCGACATCCGCCCGATCCAGCCGACGATGATCGCCATGCCAAGGAACAGCGCCGACATCTCGGCCATCCACCAGCCGCCGGCCGAGACGCCCCAAATCATGATGCCGAAGGTGACGCCGAACAGCGTCAGGATCACGGCGCGGGTGGTGGTGAACTCGACCACCGTCGTGCTCTTGCCCTTGAGGAAGTGGGCTTCGTTGTCGGCCCTCATGTCGGCGACCACCGAGGTCGAGGGGTCCTTCTTGACCCGCATCGCGTAGCGCATCACGTAGCCGACGCAGGCGAGCCAGCCCAGCACCAGGATCGCGACCCTGAGCGAGATGCCGTCGGTGAACGGGATCTGGGCGGCGTTGCTCGCGATCACGGTCGCGAACGGGTTGACGGTCGAGCCCAGCGTGCCGATGCCGGCGCCGAGCATGATGATGGCGACCGCGGTCAACGAGTCGTAGCCGGCCGCGATCATCACCGGGATGATCAGGGCGTAGAACGCCAACGACTCCTCGGCCATGCCGTAGGAGGTCCCGCCGGCGGCGAACGCCGCCATCAGGATCGGGATCATCCAGACCTCCTTGCCCTTGAGCGCACCCATCACCCGCCCGATGCCGGCGTCGATCGCGCCGGTCTTGGTCACCACCGCGAGGAAGCCGCCGATGACGAGCACGAACAACGCGACGTCGATCGCGCGGGCGGTGCCCGACGACTGGTCGTACATGCCGTTGATCGGCGCGAGCAGGATGTTGCGGAGCCGTTGCGGGTTCGCTTCGACCTCGTGGTAGGTGCCGGCGACCGGCACCTCCTTGCCGAGGTCCTCGTTCATCACCCGGTCGTATTGGCCGGGCGGCACGATCCAGGTCAGCAACGCGACGAACGCGATGAGCCCGAACAGGATGGTGTAGGCGGTCGGGAAACTGAACGGCTTCTTGGCCTGGTCGGACATGGCGCGGACTCCTGTCACGGATCGGCAAAATGGTTATGGAAGAGGCTGGACCCATTCCATTTCAGACCGATGGATTCAACTCTGAATCCGGTCCATTTGCCAGAAGGTCTTCGTAGTATGTTGACGTCGGTCATGTGCCCCCGTTCGACCACCGCCCTCGCCCTTCTAATAGTCCTGTTCGCCGCAGTGCAGGTCGGTGCTGCCGAGCAAGTAGAGCCCGAAGATCCGCCGGCGAACGAAGGCGCGAAATCGCCCTGGATGCTGCTGCCGACGCTGTCCTCCAATCCCAAGCTCGGCACCTCGCTGGGTGCGCTCGGGGCCTACCTGCACACCTTCGACGAGGGCTCGCGGGTCTCGATCTTCGGGGTCGGCGCCCAGTACACGACCACCGACTCGGCGGTCGCGATGGCGATCTCGCGGGTCTCGTGGGGCGCCGATCACCACCGGCTGACCGCGGGCGCGGTCGCAGGCCTGATCCGCAACGATTACGACGATTACCTTGGTACCGGCATCCCGCTCAAGACCGATGACGACATGCGCGCCCTGTTCACCCGCTACCTCTATCGGCTCTCGGGCGACTGGTTCATCGGCGGCCAGTTCGCCAAGTCCAATTACCAGGTGCTCGGCGCCAGCGATTTCGACGACTTCGTGCTCGAGACGCTCGGGGTGCGCGGGATCGAGGCCGGCGGCCTCGGCGCGGTCGTGATGCACGACTCGCGTGACAACCAGGACATGCCGGTCGACGGCTGGATGCTCAACGCCAACTCGATGGCCTACCGCGAGGCGTTCGGCGGCGCCGATGCCTATGACGTCTACCGGGTCGATGCACGCTGGTTCTGGCAACACGGTGACCGCCAGGTGATCGCGCTGAGGAACTTGAACCAGTTCACCCGCGACGCGCCGCTCGCCGCCAACGCCTCGATCCAGTTGCGCGGCTACAAGTACGGCCAGTACCTGGGCCAGCACATGTCGTCGTTCGAGGTCGAGAACCGCTGGCGGCTCGGGCAGCGCTGGGGCGCCAACCTGTTCGCCGGTGCCGCCTGCCTCTACGGCGACACCGGCGATTGCGGTGAAGAGCTCTACACCTCGTGGGGTGTCGGCCTGCAGTGGGTGCTCAAGCCGGAGGCGAAGATGGTCATCAACTTCGAGCTCGCCCATGCCGAGGGCGATTCGAACGCGGCGCTGCTCAAGCTCGGTTACGCCTGGTGACCACGACCACGATCGCGCCCAGGATCAGGAACCACAGGTCGGCGCTGCCGCCGCCTCCCCCGCCGCCGCCGCGATAACCGGGGCGATGCTCGATGGTGACCTCGCTCGGGTCATCCTTCACCCGCTGGCGGAACAGCTCGAGCTGCTGGGCGAGGTTGATGGTCATCTGGTCGCTCGCCACCCCGAAGCCGCGCTGAGCGTCGCGGCGCAACTCCTCGTCCTGGTCGAGCGGCTTCGAGCGGCCCTTGACCTTGCTCGTGCCCGGCGCGCGGAACAGCAGCTTGCGCGAGCCGATGTCGTAGACCGAGGTGTCGATCATGGTGTGGGTGGTGTTCTTCTCGCCGTTCACCATCCACATGCCGATGATCGTGGCGTAGGCCAACTGGCTCTCGTTGTCGTCATCGGTGAACTGGGCCTGGTCGTAGGAGACGAGCGCGATCACATCGAGCCCGTACATCGCCTTCAACTGGTCGAGGTTGCGGAAGCCGCCGCCCTGCGTGAGGTAGGTCGACGGGATGATCTCGATCTTGTGGACGAACGGTTCGTGGCGGAACTGCGAGGCGACCCGATCCAGCAGACGGGTCTTGTGCGACTCGGACATCACATCCATCGAGCCCTCAGTCTGGAAGTGCATGCGGCCGCGCTTGCCGCGCTGGGATTCGGGGACGAACGCGATGCCGACCGTGAGCGGGAGCTTCAGGTGCGGCTTGCCCGGCTCGAGGTGCTCCGGCCTCTCGCCGGGGTAGAGGTACTCGACGACATTGCTCGATCGATGCGACTGCTGGCCCGCGCAGGCCGAGAGCAGCAGCGCCGCGCCCATGACGAACGCGACGCGTGAAGCGGCGGGAGTACTCATTCAGGGATACCAGTTGCGCCACCCGTTGGTGGCACAAACAGCGTGGATTAGCAGGGCTGAACGGGAGGTGAACTCGGTGGTTCAGCTAGAAATGGCGTGGTTCGAGGGACACAGTGGTGTAAGCCTTCGGCGCGTAGACAATTTGTTCTACAGGCAACAACATCGTTCCAGCCGCACTTACGCGGACTACTAAGCGTTGGGCCTCAACCTCGATTGGTTTCATACGATAGGTGGTTCACATGCCGAAGCGAACTCGCCAAGGACCAATCGTCTCCGGCTACTTCAAGATGTGGCCCCGCGCAGCCTTGGATTTTCGAGAAGGTCGAAAACTGATCGAAGACGTGTGGGGGAAGCTGGAACATCCTGGGGTCTATGTGCTGTATAGAGATGATCATCCCTACTACATCGGCCGCGCGAACAATCTAAGGAACCGCATTTACTCCCACGCCAATCATCCAAAAGACAAACACTACAATTTCTGGAATCACTTTTCCGCGTTTGTCGTGAGCTCGAAAGAACACCTGAGCGACGTGGAAGGAATTCTCATCGCTGCGATTCCTACGGACAACTCAGCGTTGCCACGCTTCAAGAAGGTGACCTTTTCGTCACGCGTTGCGCGCTGGATACACGACATCCGTATGATTCCCGTGACTTCATCAGAAAAGACTAAGGCTGAGGCCCAACCAGCCGCTCCACCACGACGCCTCCGGCGACCTGATGGCCGCCGTCGTCGCGGCTGAGCGCCAGCGTTCGGCCGCACCGCCAGCGTGACCGCGACTCACTACATACTTATCGCGCTGGTGCTCGGCTTTGCGTTGGGCCGCTTTTGGATTCGCGCCAACTCGTTTCAGAACACCGGCGAGAAGCTGCTCTCCGGAACTGCTCGACAGCACTTTCGCGCTCCCGACTACCATTTATTGAATCACGTCACTCTCCAGATGACGGATGGAACGACTCAGATTGATCACATCCTCGTCTCTAGGTTCGGCGTTTTCGTTATAGAGACCAAACACTACCGTGGTTGGATCTTCGCGAATGCGGAGCATTCCACCTGGACTCAGGTTTTGTTTAGACACAAGTTTCGTTTTCAGAACCCGCTCATCCAGAATTGCCGCCACGTTCGCGCGGTTCAAGGTCTCCTAGACTTCCTACCGCCGGAGGCTATTCGATCAGTAGTGGTTTTCGCTGGCGACGCGGAGTTCAAAACCAACATTCCCCGTGGTGTGTTTAACCTTCGGGGCTTCGTGGAATACATTTCACAACAACAAACAGAAGTGCTGTCTCTCAACCGATTGCAGTTCTGTGTTGGGCGGCTTGAAACTTGTCGTCTTGCCATTACAGGAGCGACCGACGTTGAGCACGTTCAGAGCTTGGCGCGTAGATATGGCGGAGCGGCCTAACCAGCCGCTCCACCGCTACGACTTTGGTGGCCTGACGGCTGCCGTCGTCGCGGGTGAGCGCCGGCGTTGAGCGACGAGATGCGCCGCACGATCGGCCTATCACCACTGAACGGGCACGAGCGCCACAATGCACAAGCTACCGTCAGACCTCCGGCGCGCCCTCGACTCCGACGCCGCGGCGAAGGCCGTCTGGACTGAGATAACTCCGTTGGCGCGGAACGAGTGGATCTGTTGGGTCACCTCGGCCAAGAAGGACGAGACCCGGCAACGCCGCATCGAGGTCGGGCTCGACAAGATGCGCCACGGGATGCGCAGGCCGTGCTGTTGGGCCGGTTGCCCGCACCGCTGAGGGCAGATGAACATCCGTGACCTCAGCCCTGACGAAGCCCCTGCGCTCGGCCGCTTGATGGTCGAGGTCTACTCGCGGCTCGAGGGCTTCCCCTCGCCCGCCGAGCAACCCAAGTACTACGCGATGCTCGAACGCATCGGTGACTTCGCGCTGAAACCGAAGTGTCGGGTGCTGGTGGCGGTCACGCCCGAGGCGCTGCTCGGCGGCGTCGTCTACTTCGGCGACATGGCGCAGTACGGCTCGGGCGGCACCGCGACCACGATCACCAACGCGTCGGGCATCCGCCTGCTGGGGGTCGATCCGCGCTTCCGCGGTTCGGGCGCCGGGCGCGCGCTCACCGCGCGCTGCATCGAACTCGCCCGCGAGGCCGGCCACATAGAGGTCATCCTCCACACCACCGCCGCGATGCGGCTGGCCTGGGGGATGTACGAGCGGCTCGGCTTCACCCGCTCGCCCGACCTCGACTTCGAGCAGCAGGGCTTCCCGGTGTTCGGTTTTCGCCTACAGCTATGAGTGAGTTCGTCGACTATCTTTCAGAGGTGTTCGCGGCGCTCGGGCCGATCACGACCAAGCGGATGTTCGGCGGCCACGGCGTGTACTTCGAGGGCGTGATGTTCGCACTGGTCTCACGCGATTCGCTGTACCTCAAGGTCGATGCCGCCTCCCGCCCCGAGTTCGAGCAGTATGGCTGCACCGCGTTCGAGTACCTGAAGGACGGCAAGACGGTGAAGTTGAGCTACTGGTCGGCGCCCGCGCACCTGTTCGAGGACCCCGACGAGGCGCGCCGCTGGGCGCTGCGAGCCCGCGATGCGGCGCTCCATGTCAATGAGAAGGGCAAGGATCACGGTTGACGGACGAGGTGGCCCATGGCTGAGCTCACGATCTCGACCTTCCTCTCGCTCGACGGGGTGATGCAGGCCCCCGGCGGGCCCGACGAGGACACCAGCGGCGGCTTCAAGCACGGCGGCTGGACCTTTCCGCTCGCCGACGAGCGCTTCGGCAAGCTGATCCTCGACATCTACTCGCGTGCCGACGGCTTCGTGCTCGGTCGCCGTACCTACGACATCTTCGCCGGCTACTGGCCGCAGCATAACGACCCCAACGACCCGATCGGCTCGAGCCTGAACACGCTGCCCAAGTTCGTCGCCTCGCGCAGCCGCACCGCGTTCGGCTGGAACAACACGGCCCACCTGCGCGACCCGGTCAGCGAGCTGGTCGCGCTCAAGGACCGCTTCCCGCGCGAGCTCCAGATCCCGGGCAGCGCCGACCTCGCCCAGACCCTGATCCGCCACGATCTGATCGACGAGTACCGGCTGTTCACCTTCCCGGTCGTGCTCGGCAGCGGCAAGCGGCTGTTCGCCGACGGCGTGCCGCCGCGCACGCTCAAGCTGGTGAGCACGCAGACTTCGCCCAAGGGCGTCATGTACAGCGTCTACCGTCGCGCCGGTCCGCTCGTCACCGGGGCGTTCTAAGGAAAGAGCGGCGCCTGCAGCAACCCGGCGCGCTCGTCGAGCCCGAGCGCCAAGTTCATGTTCTGCACCGCGAGCCCGGTCATGCCCTTGACCAGGTTGTCGAGCGCGGTCATCACGACGAGCTGATCGCCCTGGGCCACGACGCCGAGGTCGCAGAAGTTGCTGCCCGCGACCACCGCCAGGCGCGGCGCACCCTCCACCACCCGCACGAACGGTTCGTGGTCGTAGAACGCGCGGACCTTCTCCGCGACCTGCGCCGCGTCCTTGACCCGCGCCTGCAGCGTGCACGAGACCCCGCGCGAGAGCGGCGCCGAGTGCGGCACGAACGAGACCTCGACCGCGCGCTGGTGCGCCATCACGAGCTGCTCGACCTCGCCCAGGTGCTGGTGCACGAGCGGCTTGTAGGCCCGGTAGTCATTCGTGCGGGTCGGGTGGTGGGTCGCGTCGCTCGGCAGCGCGCCCGAGCCCGACGACCCGGTGGTGCCGCTGACCGCGACCCAGTCGAGCGGCACGCCGGCCGCGAGCAGCGGCAGCAGCGCCAGCTGGATGCCGGTCGCGAAGCAGCCCGGGTTCGCGATCCGCTTGCCGGTCTTGGCCGGCGCCGCGATCTTCGCTCGCTGCCACTCGGGCAGGCCGTAGATGAAGCTGCCGCAGTTGCGCGGGTGCGGGTGCGGCTTGCCGTAGTGGCGGGCGTAGGCCGCGGCATCGGCCAGGCGATGGTCGCCGGAGAGGTCGATGACCGTAATCCGGTCCTCGATCCCCGCGAGCGCCCACTGCGCCGCGAGGTCGGGGTACATCGCCCCGAACTCGCCGTGCGGCTGCGCCGCGAACACCACGAGCTCGACGCCGGCGCCGACGCTCGCCGCCTTGCGCGCCCAATCGGGCTCGGCGACGAACGCGCCCTCGACGATGCCGCGCAGGTGCGGATGGGCGGTGTGGTACGGCTTGCCGGCATGCGAGCGCGAGGCCGCGGTGATCGCGACCACAGAGGGATGCGCGCCGAGCAGGCGCAGCAGCTCGCCGCCGCCGTAGCCGGCGGCGCCCAGGATCACCGCGTGGACCTTCTTGGTCGGGATCGGCATCTCAGGCCGCCTTGCGTTCGCGCAGCAACGCGATCACGCGCTCGGCGACCTTGTCGGGCTCGGTGCGGGCGTTGTGCGCGACCACCCCGACCTCGCGCTCGACGAAGCGCTGGCCGACCCGGTTGTCGGTGGCCGGGCCGGTGACGAGGTCGACCTGGATCCCGTACTTCGACTTGAGGTGCGCCACACCGCCCGCGACGCCGACCGGATCGTTGGCGCAGAACAGGAACACGGTGCCGAGCCCGCGCAGCGCGGCGTCGGCGAGGATGTCCTGCACCCCGTACTCGCCCATGATCCCGTCGCCGGTCTCAGCCACGATCACATCGACGCCGCGGCCGCCGAGCGCGGCGAAGATGCTGCGGGCGGTCTCGACCACGCCCGGGCCGGGCGCGGTGCAGACCACGCCGGCGTCGGTGAAGTCGGCGGTGGTGGTCGCGCCGTAGTCGCGCATCGACAGCGTGTCGCGCATCAGCGAGACGCCGGTGAGCTTGACTCCACCCACCCTGAGCCCCTCCTGCCGCAATCGGCGCACCAACACACACGACGCCGCGGTCTTGCCCGCGTTCATGCAGGTGCCCATCACATAGATCACCGGGATGCGCGGCAGCGCGGCGCCCTTGAGCAGCGCCGGCAGCGCCGCCATGCTGACGTTGGCCGGGATGCCGGCGCGCGAGCCGATGTCGGGGAAGTGCAGCACCTGGCCCAGCACCTCGAGCTCGAACGGCCGGCCCACATCCGGGTTGTGCGAGACGCACTCGCCAATCACGCCGCCGAGGTTGAGCAGGTGCAGGGTCTGGCCCGCCTCCACCGCCTTCGGCAGCACGCCCTCGTAGCCGTGCAGCGCGTTGCGATGGCCGAGCGCGCCGACCACGACATCGCCGGCCTGGACCGTGACCATCCGGCCGAAGCGGTCCTCGAGCGTGTTGTAGGTGCTCTTCTCGCGCAGCACGCGGCCGGCGATCACCGCGCCGTGCTCGGCGCGGATCTCGCGAGTCAGGGTGAGCTGGTGCTCGAGCTTGAGGTTGCGCGTCACCGACGCGATCTTGTCCGCGAAGACTCGCATGTCACTTCACCTTCATTCGCGCTTTGCGCGTGAGCACCTGGGGCACACCGTAGATCTTGGCGAAGCCGGCCGCTTCGATGCCATCCCACAAGCGGTTGGTCTCGCCGTACGAGGCGATCTCGGGGTCCATCAGCGAGAACGGCGAGCGCACGCCTTCGACCACCGCAGCGCGCGGGGTGAGCGTGACCCGGACCTCGCCGGTCACGACCTCCTGGCTCGAGCTGAGGAACGCCTCGACATCGCGCGCCAAGGGGTCGAAGAAATGCCCCTCGTGCAGCAGCTGGCCGTAGAGGTTGCCGAGCGAGTCCTTCCAGAACTGCTGCTTGCCCGAGAGCACGAGCTTCTCGAGCTCGCGGTGGGCCTGGATCAGCAGCACCGCGGCGGGTGCTTCGAACCCGACCCGGCCCTTGATGCCAACGATGGTGTCGCCCAGGTGCACGCCGCGGCCGATGCCGTAGGGCCGGCCGATCGCGTTCAAGTGCTCGATCAGCGCGACCGGCGGCAAGGCGGCGCCGTCCACCGACACCGGGATGCCCTGCTCGAAGCCGATGGTGAGCGTGCGCGGCGCGAGCGCCGGGTCGAGCGCGCCGCCCGGGTACTTGTCCTCGGGCAGCGTGTCCCAGCTCGTGAGCGTCTCGCGGCCGCCGACCGAGGCGCCCCACATCCCCTCGTTGACCGAGTACTGGGTGGTCTTGGCCGGGATCGTGACACCGCGTTCGGCGAGCCAGTCGGTCTCCTGCTGGCGCGAGAGCCGCAGCCCGCGGATCGGGGTGAGGACTTCGAGCCCCGGCGTCAGCGCGCGGAACGCGACGTCGAAGCGAACCTGGTCGTTGCCGGCGCCGGTCGAGCCGTGGGCGAGCGCGGTCGCGCCGACCTCCGCGGCCACCTCGACCACCGCGGCGGCCTGGGCCACCCGCTCGGCGCTGACCGACAACGGATAGGCGTTGCCGCGCAGCACGTTGCCGGCGAGCAGGAAGCGCAGGTACTTGTCGAACAGCACGCCACGGGCATCGACCGTGCGGTGCTGCTTGGCACCGAGCGTGGGCGAGAGCGCCTCGATCCGCGCCAGCTCCTCCTTCGAGAACCCGCCGGTGTTCACCGTGACGGTGGTGACGGTGTAGCCCTGCTCGACCAGCCACATCACGCAGAACGAGGTGTCGAGCCCGCCGGAGAACGCCAGCGCGCAATGCTTGGAGAATAAAGTCACTTCGTCGTCCTCATTTCGAAGATTTCGGTCTCGAGCGTGGCGATGCGGCTGCCGTGGTCGCGCCAGCCGTGGCCGAGCGCATCGAGCTCGGCGCGGGTCGCGGCGAGCTCGAGCCGACCGGGAGCGCCGAGCGCGACCTGGTCCGAGGCGAGTGCCGGCTTCTTGAACGTGCCGGCGTTGATCTCAGCGGCGACCTGCTGATACGCGTCACGAAATGGCATACCTGAAGAAGGCATCCCGGCCGCGGCGCGCTGGTAGGCGGCGTCGGTCGCCCACAGCTCGGGGGTGCAGGCTTCGGCGGCCCGCTCGGGCACCGGTTCGAGGCGGGCGATGAGCGTCGCGCTGACCTCGAGCAGCAGCACGCCGATCTCGAGCGCCTCGATCAGCGGCTTCTTGGTCAGCTGCAGGTCGCGGTGGTAGCTCGAGGGCAGCCCGCTCGCGATCGCCAGCACCTGGTCGCGCAGCGCGCGCAGCTGGCGGCAGCGGGCGCGGGCGAGCTCGACCACGTCCGGGTTGCGCTTCTGCGGCATCGCCGAGGAGCCGGTGGTGAACGCGATCGGCAGGCGGACGAAGCCGAACTCCTGGGTGGAGTACAGCGCGAGGTCCCAGTGCAGCTTCTCGAGCTGGCCGGCGACCGAGCACAGCCAGTCGAGCACCGCGACCGCATCGCGGCCGCGCGAGCTGATGCAATCGATGGGGTTGACCTGGACCCGCGAGAACCCGAGCAGCTTCGCGGTCAGCGCGCGGTCGAGCGGCAGCGGCACGCCGAAGCCGGGGCCGGCGCCGAGCGGGCAGCGGTCGAGGCGCTGGAACACGCCCTCCGCCGCCTGCAGTTCCTCGGTCAGGCCCTGCGCGTAGGCACCGGCCCATTGGCCGAACGACGAGGGCATCGCGCGGCGCAGGTGGGTGTACCCCGGCAGCGGAAGATCCTGGTGCGCGGTGGCGAAGCCGTCGAGCGCGAGCGCCAGCGTCTGGACGCCCTGGGTCAGGCGCAGCAGCGAGGCGCGCAGCATCAGGCGCTGCGCGACCAGCACCTGGTCGTTGCGCGAGCGGCCGAGGTGGATGCGCTTGCCGGCTTCGCCGACCTGGGCGGTGAGCCATTGCTCGAGCGCGGTGTGGCAGTCCTCCTGGGTCGCGTCGATCGCGAAGCGGCCGGAGAACGCATCGCCGCGGGCATCGCGCAGCGCGCCCAGCAGCGCGCGGCAGTCGGGTTCGCTGAGCAACCCCGCCGCGTGCAGCGTGCGCGCATGTGCCGCCGAGGCGACGCAGTCGTGCGGCACCAGCGCCTGGTCCACCAGCGGGTCGTCGCCGACCGTGAAGCGGTGGATCGCCGCGTCGAGCGGCAGCTGCTTATCCCAAAGCGTGCTCATCGCACGACGTCCCAAAGCGCGCTCACGCTTTCCCACCCGCGTGCTGCGACGCGGCCGCGGCCGGTGCCAGCGGTGAACGCTCGACCATCGTGCCGCAGCCCTCGTTGGTGAACGTCTCCACCAACAGCGCGTCAGGCAGCGTGCCCGACACGAGGTGGACGCTCTTGACGCCCTTGGTCAGCGCGTCCTTGATCGCCTTGGCCTTGGGCAGCATGCCGTCCTTGAGCCGGCCGGCCTTCTCCATCTTCTCGAGCTGGGCGACGTCGCAGTGGGTGACGAGCGAGGTCGGATCAGCGAGGTCCTCCATCAGACCGGGGACCTTGAGCACGAAGATCAGCTTCTCGGCGCCGAGCGCCGCGGCCACCGCCGCCGCGACCGTGTCGGCGTTGGTGTTGTAGATCGCGCCGGTGTCGGAACCGGCGAGCGGCGCCACCACCGGGACGTAATCGCCCTCCAACAGGTGATGGAGGATCTTGGGGTCGACCATGTCGATGTCGCCGACCAAACCGAAGTCGGCGAGCTCGGTGCGACCGTCGACCTGCACCGCCATCGGCGGGCGGCGATGGGCGTGGACGAGCCCGGCGTCGACGCCGGTGAGGCCGACGCAGGCCAGCCCCGCGGCGCGGAGATCGGCGAGCAGGTCCATGTGCACCGGCCCGGCGAACACCATCTTGGCGGCCTCGAGCACCTGCGGGCTGGTGACGCGCCGCCCCGCCTTCTTCTCGATCGGGATGTCGAGCGCGCGGCAGGCGGCGTCGAGCTCGCTGCCGCCGCCGTGCACGATCACGACCCGGATCGAGAACGAGGCCAGCACCGCGATCTGCTCGGCGAGCAGTCGGCGCAGCGGCGGGTGCTCGAGCACCTCGCCGCCGAGCTTGATGACGAAGACCTTGTCGCGGAAGCGGCGGACGTACTTGGCCGCCGAGCGCAGGGTGTCGTAGGGGTTGTTGCCGACCATGGTCAGTCTCCGTTGAAGATCCAATCGAGCAGCGCGCGCTGGGCGTGGAAGCGGTTGCCCGCCTCGTCCACCACCGCGCTCCGCGGGGAATCGAGCAGGGCCGCCGCGACCTCGACGTCGCGCCGCACCGGCAGGCAATGCATCAGCACGGCGTCGGTCGCCGCGCGCTGGAAGTGCGCCGCGGTCGGCATCCACTCGCGCAGGTTGCGGATGCGGTCGAGCTCGGGGTCGGCCTTGGGCTTGCGGGTGTCGACCGCGTGGCGCAGGCCGACCTCGGTCGCCGCGCCCCAGGCCTTGGCGTAAACCACCCGCGTGCCGGTGATCGCCGCGGCTTGGTCGTGGGTGTAGGTGACGCTGCCGCCGCTCTCGCGGGCGTAGCGCGCCGCCTCGTGGGTCACCGAATCCGGCAGCTCGAAGCCCTCCGGATGGGCGACCCGCACCTCGCAACCGGCGGCCGCCGCCGAGAGCAGGAACGAGTCCGGCACCGCCTTCGGCAGCGCCTTGATGTGAGGCGCCCAGGTCAGCGTCACCGGCGTGCCGCGGGTGGCGCCGAAGCGCTCGCGCACCGTCAGCATGTCGGCCAGCCCCTGGCAGGGATGCTCGCGGGCCGACTCCATGCTCACCACCGGCACGGTCGAGAAGCGCTTGAACGCGCCGATCACCGGGTCGCGGTCGTCGTCGGCATCCGAGACGCCGGCCGAGAAGGTCCGCACCGCGAGCGCGTCGCAGTAGCGCGCCAGCACCGGCACCGCCTCGCGGACGTGCTCGGCGCGGTCGCCGTCCATCGCGATACCGTCGCGGTCCTCGAGCTTCCACACCCCGTTGCCGACCTCGAGCACGATGGCGTCGCCACCGCCGCGCTTCATCACCGCCTCGAACGAGGCGCGGGTCCGCAGCGAGGGGTTGAAGAACACCATCCCCAGCAGCTTGCCGGCGAGGTGGGCGCCGGGCGGGTCCTGCTTGAAGCGCGCGGCGCGCTCGAGCAGCGCGTTGAAGCGCGCGACACCGAGGTCGCTCAAGTGGGTGGCGTGACGAAGCGCGCTTCCAGACTTACTAGCGCTCATACCACCGCCTTCGGCGCGAACGCGCGCACTGCATCGAGGAACTGGTCGATCGAGGCCTCACCCAGCGTCAGCGGCGGCATCAGCCGCAGCACGGTCGGGTCGTGCGAGGCGCCGACCAGGATCCGCCGCGCCATCAGGTGCTCCTTGAGCGCTTTCGCTTCCTTGCCATCAGGAGAGCCGCACTCGAGGCCGAGCAGCAGGCCGGCGCCGCGCACGCCGGTGACCGCGCTGCCCTCGAGCCCGCGACGCAGCTGCGCTTCGGCGCGCAGCGCGTTCGCCATCAGCCCGTCGTCGCGCACCACCGCGAGCGTGGCGAGCAAAGCGGCCGCGGCCAGCGGCGAGCCGCCGAAAGTCGAGCCGAGCGCGCCGGGCTTGAGCTGGGTCGCGACCGCCGCGGTCATCAGCAGCGCGCCCATCGGCACGCCCGAGGCGATGCCCTTGGCGCTGGTGATCAGGTCCGGACGGATGCCGTACTTGTGCGCCGCGAACGGCGTGCCGAGCCGGCCGATGCCGGTCTGGATCTCGTCGAAGATCAGCAGCACGCCGTGGCGCGCGGTGAGCTCGCGCAGCTTGGCGAACCAGGCCGGGCGTGCGGTGTGGCAGCCCGCCATCGACTGGATCGGTTCCACGATCGCCGCCGCGACGCCGCTCCAGTCGTGGCGCTCGAGCGCGGCGAGGTCGTCGAACGGCAGCTGCGTGCAGGGCGCGAGCAAGGGCTCGTAGCCGATCCGCAGCTTGGGGTCATCGGTGGCCGAGAGCGCGAGCAGCGTGCGGCCGTGCCAGCCGCCCTCGAACGCGACGAACGCGTGGCGGCCGGTGAGCTGGACCGCGACCTTGAGCGCGCTCTCGTTCGCTTCGGACCCCGAGTTGCAGAAGAACACCGAGTCCATGCCGGAGAAATCGCAGATCGCCTCGGCCGCGCGCTCGCGCACGCCGACCCGCGCCGCCATCGAATAGAACGGCAGGGTCGCGGCCTGGGCCGAGATCGCCTCGACCACCCGCGGATGGGCATGGCCGGTGGCGCAGACGCAGTGCCCGCCGTAGAGGTCGAGGTACTCGTTGCCCGCCTCGTCCCACAGCCGGTCGCCGGCGCCGCGCGCCACCACGAAGGGATACGGGGGATAGGTGGGCAATAGCGCGGGGACCGCGCGTACCGGGGTATCCAAGCTGACCAGACCTCCGAAACGACTCCCGCCGCATCACTTGCGGCGGGGTGCGCATATCATTCATATTCCTGAATACTATACAAGCATTATTTTTGGGTTCCGGCCATTGGCTGAATATTCATCCGAGAGCAGAGTACCCCCCCATGAACCTCGACCAAGCGATCGTGCGCCTCATCGACGAAGTCAGCGTGACCGACCAGGCGCAGTTCCTCGCCCTGCTCAAGGATCGCGGCTTCTTCCTGACCCAGCCGACGCTGTCGCGCCACCTCAAGAAGCTCTCGGTGATGAAGCGCGACGGGCACTACCAGCGCGTCGACACCGGCACCGCCGAGGTCCCCGCCTACTCGCTGGCCCACGTCCCGCCCAACCTGCTGGTGCTGAAGACGCGCCCCGGCCACGCCCAACTCGTCGGCTACCGCCTCGACGCCGCCCACATCACCGGCCTGACCGGCACGGTGGCCGGCGACGACACCGTGTTCATCGCCATCAACGGCGACCTCGACAAGGCCGAGGAGCAGATCCGGCGCGCGTTGAGCTGAGCGCCGCGTCGCGGCCCCATCGTTCGAGCACCCGTTGAGCAAGAACCCCTTCCCCAAGCGCCTGAAGCAGGCGCGCGAAGCCCGCGGCCTGTCGCAGGGCGGCCTCGCGGCCGCGCTCGCCGATCGGACCGGTGGCGAACTGACCCAGTCGGCGGTGTCGTACTGGGAGTCGGGCAAGAACCTGCCGGCGACCGAGATGCTGCGCGAGCTCTGCACGGTGCTCGGGGTCTCAGCCGACTGGTTGCTGGGCCTGGACGACAGCGCGCCCGCGCGCGGCGGTCAGCGGATCGCCGACGAGGTCGCCGCGTTGCCGCTCGAGCAGCGGCGCCTCATCGAGAAGTTGCTCCCCTACTTGAAGCGCTGAACCCGCTCCGGCGGGTCGGTCTTGAAGCGAGCACCTCACCCGCCGCACGCGCTCCGCGCGCGCGGTGACCTTCGCGTCTCGTCGAACGCGGGGCCGGCCCGATTCGCCGTCCATGGCGAAGCGGGCCTGGCCCGGCCATCCATGGCCGGGCCACCCCGCGTTCGACTTCACCGCTCAGCGCGCTCGAGTGCTCGCTTCAAGAGCGACCCGCCGGAGCGGGACCAACGCGAGACGATCGCTGAAGGCGCGTCGAGGCGCCGGTGGGCGTGGGTCCTCGAACCGAGCACTCGAACGCGCCGAGCAGTGAGCTCGACGATGGGGTCCGCCGGCCAGGGACGGCCGGCGGAGGCCCGGCGCACAGGACGGGCGCGCTGGCCGACCCCGGAGGCGAGCCGGCTGCGAAGGGGATCGCGCGCGCGGCAGCGC
>Ga0315912_10000243_pt1 | contig 115616 bp, 92 predicted proteins | sample VfabasoilMG_FD_204469 | JGI IMG/M metagenome (GOLD analysis project Ga0315912, IMG submission 204469) | Garden soil microbial communities collected in Santa Monica, California, United States - V. faba soil | ecosystem: Environmental > Terrestrial > Soil > Garden | place: USA: California... | reverse complement strand
GAGTGATCCACCCCGCCGAACAGCGTCGCTCCGCTCCGACTCGCGCACCGCACGACCCGGTCCCCCCGGCTGGACTCGAGTGTTCACGATGCTCCGATCTAGGCGTTCACGATGACCGGAATACGCAGTACGCGACGTATCGTCCTGGATGTCGAACTCAACTGCGAGTTGTTGCGCCAGAGGGGTCCCATACAACTTGGCGATTGTGTTGAGCTGCTGGTTGAAGGTCAGCCGCACGTAGCGTTTCGACTGGACGGGTTCATCGACACGGCAGTCGCTGCCCCCTGGACCGTCGATGCCGGTATCATCACTGGACATCGCGTCGGTCCCCGTTGAACCTGCCGAGTCGTCGATCGCGTCGCCAGATGGTTCAGGGCCACAAGCGAATCCAATAAGGAAAACGAAGGAAATCATCCCAACTCGCCGGCAGCCCCCGAAAATGCCCCGCATAGGCTGAAGTGTCTCCAAGAGACAGCTATGCGTCTTTCAGGAACGCAGCATTTCGTTTCAGATTCGTGATGCGATCGGCCAAGCGGCCGCGCTTGCCGAAACAGCGCGATTTCGTCGCAACGACTCCGCGTACGGCTCGACATGCACCTTCGCTCCTTCGCTCCTCGCTTCGTTGCGAGCTCGAGTGGGTGCATGCCGGGCTACGGCGAACACGTGAAGTTCGAGGCATATCGAGTCCGGCAAACTGAGTTCGGAACCCAACGTCGTTCAAGAAACAGCGCTGCGATTGCAAGATCCCGATACATCGCGAGGGGAACCGCTTGAGCTACGGCACGTACGCACGTCCATCCACATGAGATAGCCCCGATACCGCAGTGTCAGGCTCGACTCGAATTATTTCTGAATCGCATCGAAAATTGCTTGAAACGGACCTATCTCATCGTGCTAAACCTCGGACTGATCGATATGACATTGCGATCTGATGATTCGTTGTCGGATGACGCCTGGGTAGGTTTGCCGCTTCAACTCGGTCAGTTTCCTGCTCAAGGAAAAGTAGAAGGCGTTGTTTCTCCTCACGACGCCGTGCTCGTTTGGAGTGGCGGGAAGAGCGACACGACGATTCACATCCGTTCCGGACAAGAGGTCGAGCGACACGGGTTCGTGCGTCGTGGCGGTATGGTCGACTTCGTGCCGAAGGGCTTGTTGTTCGAGGAAATCCGATGGAAAGGCCAAACCAGCGAATGTATCGCCGTGGGGTTCGAGCCGAACGCGATCGAACGCATCATCGGCAAGACGATCGACGTCGATCCGCAGGGCGTTCGGCTCGCGTTGATGGAACCGCATATCGTCGATCTCGTACGACGCCTTCAGGAGCAGGACGTGGCCGGCCACCCGTGGGGGTCGATGTACACCGAAGCGTTGTCCTTGACGCTCGTGAGCTATGTCTATGGAAGATATGCGACAGGAACAGAACTACGCCAAGGTGCACCGCCCATGCCCGCGCACCAAGTGCAGCGGTTGGTCGCGTTCGTGGAGGACCATCTTGCCGAGAACATCACGTTGACGCGTCTGGCACGCCTTGTCGGGTGCAGCACCGCCCACTTTGGGCGCATCTTCAAGCAAACATTCGGGCGAACTCCATACAACTATGTTCTCGAACGACGGGTAGAGCGCGCGAAGTTGCTATTACGAGACCATCAGTATTCCATCGCCGAAGTGGCTGTTGTGAGTGGATTTGGTAGCCAAGCCCATCTGCATACCGCATTCAAGGCACGCACCGGAGTGACTCCTGGGTCGTATCGAAAAGGTTGAGTCTTATGAGAGCATACCGTCGAGAGCTAGCACGGAGGGACAGCTCGACTCCAGCGTGGAATCGGTTCCGTTCAATTGGGTCGGAAATCGCGACCAGAAGGCGATTGACGAGCCCGTTCGATCATTGCCGTGTGGTCGACGCGTAGCTACCGGGCGAAGCTCCTACAGGTACGCAAGTGCGTGGTGCGTGAGCCAAGTCGTTTGGCCGAAAATGCACGATCTTCGTCGTTTGCGCCAACCGAGTTCGGACGTAGACCCTCGACGATGGAATCCGCACCGAATCTACCCGACAGCGAGCTCTGCCAAGCGTCGATCGAGTACGCGCGCATCGTCTCCGAACCGTTTCTGTTTCATCATGTCATGCGATCGGCCATCTATGCCGAGACGCTCGGTCGACAGGGGCACGCTTCGTATGATCGAGAACTCCTGTGCGTCGCGACCGTGCTGCACGACTTGGGGTTGACCGACATCGCCCCCGTCCAAGCCCGCTTCGAGATCGAGGGCGCCGACGCGGCGAAGGAATTCTTGGTGAAACGTGGAATGAGCGAACCGCGGATCGAGCTCGTGTGGGAAGCGATCGCACTGCATACGACGGTCGAAATCCCGCTCCGACGCAGCCGAGAGGTGGCTTTGTGTCACATGGGCATCGCTGCGGATCTCGCGATCTTGCCCCCCGGCATGGTGAATGAGGCCACAGTCGACGAGGTCCTCGCGGCTTATCCTTGGCTCGACATTCATGACGCGCTGTTCACCACGCTCGTCGGCTTGTATCGCAAGAACCCCAAGGCGGCGACGTCGAATGCCGTAGCCGATGCGTGTGAACGACGGGTGTCGGGGTTCAAGCGGTTCAACCTTTGTGATCATCTCGTCAACAAGAACGAACAGCGCCTGCTCGCCCGCCGTGCATCGAGCGGGTCGCCACCGAACGAAGCCCACTGAGGGCGGTGAATTCGAGCATAGACGTCGATCCACACCGCGGACGTAGGCACTCATCGTGGGATACAACTGTCTGCGATCGGAGCGAGGATGGACACACCGCAAGGCGAACGAGGGAAGACACTAAGGTCATGGCTGGTGGCGCACTGGCCAACGATCGCCCAGATCGCCGCCGCGGTCTTGGGTCTCGCCATCGTGACCGGTCTCGTCACGTGCGAAGGGCGAGAACGCGAGCGCGTGTACGTCCAAGCCTTGTGGCCCAGCAAACTCTCGCCCGATGTCGGAAGCAAGCTTCCGGTTGCGATCCACGACGACCTGGGCGGCCCGGCGATCGGAGCGAGGGTGCGGCTCTTCGCTCATCTGCAGGGCGGCTATCACAGCAGCGCGGAAATGATCGAGGCCTATATCGACGACGGATTGCTCGAGGTCGGATCCGGGGAGGCGCATGGCGACGGCCTCGTGATCCTCGACATCCCCCGCGCACGCCCGAGCGAAACCGCGGAGCTTTCCTCGCGCCCCGCCGGGGCTGAAGGGTCTTCACGCCCCGCTGGGGCTGAAGGGTCCGACCGCGTGCTTCGGTTCATCGAATCCAAGACGCCGGGGGATGCACGCGTGACCTGGCTGCTGGTCACCCAATACCGGGGAATGACGCGCATGCACACCGCCGAGCTTGCCGCGACGAGCTCGACCTTGGGCGCGCTCACGCTCGACCGGCCACTCTACCAACCCGGTCAAACCGTCGACATGCGGCTCGTGGCCGTGTCGAGCGAAACCGGTCGACCGCGACAGATCGACGTCACTTGGGAGGTTCACGATCCGCGCGGGAATCTCGTGATGCGTGAATCGGGTGTCACGAGTGCGTTAGGTATCGCCGCCGAGTCGTTTCCGCTCGCCGACGGTGGTCTCCAAGGCGAGTACCAGGTGACGGCGTCATGGTCGGGCGATCGCGTGACTCGAGCGTTCGAGGTGCGGCCGTTTCGGCTTCCGCGGTTCAAGGTCGAGGTGCTGCCCGACGTGTCCGTCGTCGAACCCGGTGCAACCTTGACCGGCAAAGTTCTCGTCCTTCACACCTATGGCGAACCGGTCGAGGGCGCCGACGTGCGAGTCGATGTCGAGACCACACCGGCATGGCCGCTCAGCCCCATTCGCAGCCAAACGAATGCCGAGGGGCTGGTGACATTCGAGATCGCGGTGCCCTCGAATGTGGCCGGAGGAACCGAGATCGGGCTCGCCGCGGTGGCTTCGGCCAACACCGGTCGAACCGAGATCGGCCGAGGATCGGCTCGCGTAGCGGGCCATCGTCTAGGCATCGAACTCCTCGCGGCCAGCCGCGGTTGGTTTACGTGGAGTCAACTGAACCGCGGCTACGTCATCGTAGCCGACGCGGTGGGTCGTCCGATCCCCAACGCCGAAGTCACGCTCCATCTTCCCGAGGAGCGAGGGGAACGGGAAACGACGGGAACGAGCGACGCCAAGGGGCGCGTGCCGATCAGCTGGACACCTCACCACAACGCCGGCTCCACCGTGTCGGCCGTGATCATGGTCGACGGGCGACGAACGGCACTGAACCTCTCTCCGCAGGTGGAATACTCGGCGTCCGACCTTCGCACCGAACAGCTCATGGCAACAGCTGGGGATTCGATCGCGGTGAGCATGAGCCCACAAGCGCAGGCGCGCGTCCTCGCGTTGCGGAGCCGTGGACTCCCACTGAGCGCGGTCACGGTGGCACCTGGAGCGTCGAGCGCTGTGATCGAAGTGCCGAGAAACGCTGCCGGCTATGCCGAAATCGTTGGGGTCTCGAATGCCGGGGGAAGTGCTCCCGTGCCGCTTTGGATTCGACAACCTGGCGGGGACGAGGTCTCGATCGGCACGTCTGCGTCCCACACTCCGGGAACCGTCGCCGAAGTGCAGCTTGCCTTCCCCGCCGAAATCGGTGCGGAGACGTCGGGACAGCAACCACCCGTCGCCTTTGGGCTGATTGGCGTCGACGAGGCGCTCTATGCCTTGGAGGAACGCACGGACATTCCGCTTGCGGTCGTCCTGCGCGAAACACCAGCCATCGTCGCGGCCGCGGTTCCGATGCTCCAAGCCGTCGATGCCGCGGATCCGATCGACATCGAGATCGCCGCAGCGAAGTTCCATGCCGCCACGGTCGGGCAACACATCACGCCGACCGTGGCATCGAGCGATGTCACCCACGAGTTCATCGAACGGAAGCGTCGGCCGATCCGCGTTGGCTGGCTCGTCATCGTTGGGCTCGTCGTCTTGACGCTCGTGGTCGCCACGATTCGGGCGACTGCGCAAGCGTTCGAGCGCAACGCCTTCACCGGATCGAGGGTTGGGCTCGCCCTCGGGACAGCGTTCGCCGCCGGTCTGGTCGCAACCGTCTACTTCGGTGCGACGGGCCCCCGAAAGTTCACGGGTGCGCTGTCCATGTGGGTGGCGATCGTGGGTTGCTGGATCATCGTCGCGGCCTATGAAGACGACACCCTCCCGCTTCGCGGATGGCTGCTCGGTTCGCTCGGTGCTGCCTATTCGGCCAGCTTGGGCGTGGTCGTGCTCGAATCGCTCCGTCACTTCCGCGGCCAAGCGGACGATGCGTTCATCTATGCGTGCATCGTCCTGCCCGCGATCGTCTTCGCGATCGAGGTAGTGCTCTGGACATTCGTGTTGCTGCATCGCGGGCGACGCAAGGTCGCGCTCGGACTCGCGTCGCTCGTTGGCCTCGCCGGGCTCGCGCCGCTCGCTTGGACGATGGACTCGCGTGGCCGGCCGAACTACGAACGAGTTGCCGCGATGCCCTCGACGTTCGAATCTGCCGACGGAAGGTTTGCCGATCAAGCGACCTCGCCCGCCGTGGCTCCCCAAGCCGAGCCCGAGCCGACGAACGGCATACCCGGCACGGCGAATCCGGTCGACGGCGACGCCGGGCCTCGTGTGCGCTCGTGGTTTCCCGAGACGATGGTTTGGCTGCCGGAGATCGCATCCGATGCCGAGGGACGGGCCACCGCAACCTTCACGGTGCCCGACAGCGTCACGACGTTCCGATTGAACGCTTATGCGAACACGTGGGACGGACGATTCGGGGAAGCCCGGCACCCGTTCGTCGTGATCCAGCCCTATTTCGTCGAGCTCGATCTACCGACCCATCTGATCAGTGGCGACCGCATCGAGGTACCGGTGTCGCTCGTCAACCGCAACGACACACCGCTCGAGGTCCGGTTGATCGCGGCGGGCGAAGGTGTGCTCGTGGTAACCCCACTCGAGTCCGCCACGTTCGAGCTCCCGCCCCGAGGTCGCACCGTCACGACCGTGCAGGTGACCGCCACCGGATTCGGTGAGGGTTCGATCACGGTGACGTCGATCTCCTCGGATGGGTCGCACGGCGATGCGATCCGAAGGTCCGCTCGCGTCGAGCCCGATGGTCGTTGGGTCGACACATCGACGTCGGGCCTGATCGGCGATGGATGGGACGCGTCCTACGTCGTTCCGCCATCGGCACTCGCGGGCACGGCCGAGGCACGGGTGGCGGTCTACCCGAGTTTGGTCGCCGATGCGCTCGAAGGACTCGGTGAGATGCTGAGGCAACCGATGGGCTGCTTCGAACAGACCTCGTCGGCGACGTATCCCAACGTGATGGTGTTGCAAGCCCTTCGCGCAACCGAACCAACGGCGTGGGCCGAAGGCGAAAAGGACTGGCACGAGCGCCTCGATGCCGCATCCGACCTGGTCGCGATCGGGTATCAAAAGATGCTGCGCTTTCAAAACCCCGACGGAGGGTTCGCGCTCTATCCCGAACTCGACTCCGACCTTCTGCTCACCGCCTACGGCCTGATGCAGCTCGCGGAAATGGCGAAGGTCTACGCGGTAGATCCGAACGTGATATCGCGCGCCGTACGATACGTACTCGATCGGCAAACCGAACCCGGACAGTGGCCGGTGTACGCGGCGCACCTGTCGGGCAGTCATACCGCGGGAGACGATGTCGGCCAGGTGCGCGCCAACGCGTTCTTGCTGCTGGCGCTCGCGATGTCTCCCGATCGCGACAACAACAAAGCGCAAGCGATCCAAGCGGCGGCCGATCGCATCGCCAAACGGATCGAATCGGTTCGATCGAACAATACCTTGGCGTTCGCCGCCAACGCCCTCGTGGCGGCCAAACACCCGAGCGCTGCTTCCGTGCTCGCGCGACTGGAGGGAAGCGTCCAACGTGATGAACACGGCGCGTATTGGAGCTCCGATCAAGTCACGTGGTGCGGCGGGTATGGCCATTGGGCCGACGTCGAAACGACTGCGGTGGCGACCCACGCCTTCCTCGAGGCGCAAGCTGGGGCCGACCTACTGCCGCAGCTCCTGCGGTCAATCGCTCGCAATCGATCCATCCACGGCGGATGGGGATCGACACACACGACCGCATGGACGTTGCGAACCCTGGCCAAGCTCCGGGAGCAAGGGAATCGGCCGACCGAGCTGAGACTGCAGCTCAATGGTCGGGCCATGACCGGAGCCGATGGTGTTGCCGCCGAGGGGACGCTCACGATCGATCCGAGCGACGAGCTCCGGCGCGAGTTTTTCGAGCGGCCGCTGCTCGCCGGCCCTGGGCACCTCACTGTGGCATCGACGGAACGATCGACCGCCATGATTCAACTCGTCACGCGCTTTGCGTCCGGATGGAACACCCCGGACGCGAATCGCCAGGATGAACCGTTCGCCCTCGAGTTGACCTTGTCGACTCGCGACATGGTGATGGGACAAAAGATCGATGCTTTTGCGTCCGTCGCGAACGCGAGCGAATCACCGCGCCGCAATGCGATCGTCGAAGCCCCGCTCCCCCCGGGTGCGTTCGTCGAAACCGACGTGCTCGACCGCCTTGTCGAACAGGGTGCGATCTCGTTGTACGAGGTCCTCCCTACGCATGTGCGGTTCTACATCGACATCATCCCGGCGCAGACCAAGATCGTCTTGGGCTATTCATTCATCCCGCTCGTTCGGGGTGCCTTCAGCCTCCCGTCGATCACGGCGTACCCCTTCTATGCGCCGACGCCTCGCGCCGAAGCGGACGCCGGCGACGCGACGACGCGTTAGGGTTGCATCACGGGCAAGTAGCGTCCGATGAGCCGCAATAGCTCGCGATCGCGTTCGATCGTGAAATGACGCTGCAACGCGACCGCAGCCGCAGGAACGCGATCCACATTGGCGCCCAGCGCTGTGATGAGCGTACGACGTTGGCCTTCGGTCTGGTCCACGCCGAGCGACGCCGCGATCTCGGTCACGAGCGGTTCGGCTAGCGTGTCGGCGTTGCGAAGGAGTTCGCGACCGACCACACGCTGGACCTCGAGGCTCGGATCGCCCAGCAAGAGGTCCAGCAACTCCGAATCAGGCGGTGACGCACCGATCGATGCGAGCGTATCGTAGGAAGCCGCACGCACGAACGCGTTGCTCGATTCCGTGAACCGGGTCACATCGTCTCCGAGCTCGGTGGCCTGCGCGTTGCCGATGGCCCCGAGCGCATCGATCTGTCGATCCATCGGTGTGGCGAGGTTCAATTCGTCGCGCAGACGGTCGCGGATCCTTTGCCGCTCGGTCGCACCGATCCGAGGGTGCTTGGCCAACGCACCAAGGCCGAGCAACGCAGCGCTTTCGATATCCCGATCACCCGATCGACGCGACGCCCCGAGAATATCGGAGAGGTTGTCGATGAATGTCGCATCGGCGTCTCGAACATCGCGATAGGCGACCACGGCTCGCAGTCGATCGTTGGCGATCAGCGTTCGATCGCTCATCGCCTCGAGCAACGCAGTATGGGTCGCAGGCCCTCCCGCGAGCTCGAGGGCCAAGAACGCAACCGAACGAACGCGCTCGCCCAGGCTGGTCTCGTCCCGCAAAAAGTCGATGAGTTCCTCTGGATGAGTCGGACTCGCTTGCAGATAGCTGACCAATACCGAGAGCGCCGCGTGGTGATCGGGCTCCTCGGATCCGACGACGAAGTCGGTCAACTGGTCCATCACCTCGGACAGGGACTGACCTTGGACATCGGCGACGAGCCGATCCGTACCGTCTGCCGTTTGCGGCAATCGATCGCTCGAGTGCCAAACGAGCCCCGCCAACGCGATTCCATCCGCCCACGCTTCATCGAGGCTATCGATCCTCGTCAAATGCAAGGTCGTCTCGGCGTCGACGAACAATGCGTGTTCGGTGGACAATCGTACGTGTTCGTCGACATCAACGCTCGCAAAGTAGTCACCCGAATCCGCGATCGTCGCCTCGGCTCGCGATTGAAGGATCGAGGCACGCAAGTCCACCTCATGTCCGGGTGGCGTATGAACCGACCGATACGCTTGCCGCGTTCGATGGATCACGCTCGCGTCGCGGCGATAGCTCGCGTCATAGGCACCCACGGTATCGATTTGCGCGGTCGTCCATGCCGTCGCGCTGGCATCAGGAACGTCGATTTCCGCGAGCTGGAGGACGAGCTGGAGCTCCTGTCGCGCGAGCGCGTCATCGGGATCACCACCGCTGAACTCGTCGCCAAACTCGTCGATGATGCAATGGTCGGTCATCCGAAACACGATCGGTCGGCCGAGGGCGTCGGGCGTGGCGTCGACCCCATCGACGGTGATCGTGGCGTCGCGCAAGGTGGCCGCGATCGTGGCCTCGCCGTCGAGCCGTTCGACGACGCGCCAGAGCATCGTCCCGACGAGAACCTTGGTCGAGGTCGACCCAACGTCGGGTGCCGCCCCGCCGAGCAACGCTGCGGGGTTCAACCGGTAGCGTGATTCGGCATGGACTTCGAAGGCGAGGTGATCGCCGATCGCCAAGGCACAGAGCGCTTGGGGGAACGCTCGTTGCGGTGCAGATCGATCGAGTGAGGGGGCCAACGACCAAGACCCGAGGAGTGCGGCCAGAGCCATGCCGAGACCGCAGCAGGAACCGAGACCCACGATGAGCGATCGGACGAAGCTTGACATGAGCTGTTACCCTCCGATTTGGAGCGGGCTGCCGAGCGATTGGTCGAACAGGGTCTGGGTGAGGTGGTAGCCGTTCGTACTCAGCAACGTGCCGCTCGCGACCGTGTTCCAGGTCGAGCAGGGATAGCCCGGACACCACCGTCCGCACTTGCACCATTTCGGACTGAGCACCTTCACCCAATACGTCACACTACCCTTGAGCAGCGTGAGCTCCAGTCTCGCCGACACGTGATTCGTGAGCACGAGCGCAGGACGACCTCCGACAGCGATGAGGCCCCAGTTGAGCGTTCCCTGCAGCGGTACGTCGACCCCGAGAATGGTCAACGTGCCCGTGATCCCCCCCTGTGCCGCCACGAGGTTGAGGCTCGCGGTCGCAGACAACGAAATGTTGCCGGTCGGAGTGACCGTCGCCGCGGCTTCGCCGATGCGAGTCGATGCATCGAATGGCGACGGACCGCTGCCTTCGACGGCGTCGATGATGAGCTCCCCACCGACGCCCGCGCTGCCCGACGCACACAAGCTCGCGTTGAGGCCAACCCCCGCCACCCCGTAGGTGTACGAAACGCAGGCTTCCTTCGAGAACGTCTTCTCATCGCTGTATTCATAGGACTCGATGCTTTGCGAGGCGCCCCAAACCTTCGAACCAAACAGCTTGGCGCCGATGTCATATCCCGACCCCACGAGCGAAACATAGGCGCTCGCGTCAGCCCATAGATCGAATGCATCGAAAGCCGCCCACCCCGTGATGCGAAGGTTGGCTCCGTTTTCCGTGGTCGCCCCGTCGAGGTTGAGGAGGTTGTGTGTATAAGCATTGAACTCCGCACCAATGACGCTGTTTCCCGACGATTTGGAGTAATCGTAGTTGGTCGAATACGAGGTCGCGCTCCCGGTGCTCTCGCTGAATGAACGCACCACACGAACCGGCTCGACGACGCAATTATTGTCCGCATGATGGGTCGGCGAACACATGTCATTCCGATCGCACGGGCCGGCTTCGCTCATTCCGTTGGCGATGGCACACACGCGGAGATTGAACACGTGAGCGTTGGACCAGTCGTCGACGGCCTCCTCGCCACCGAGCAACGTCTGGCAGAGAGAGACATCGTGTTCGATGTGCACATCGAAGCTCTCGACATGTGGGGCCCCGAGAAACATCGTGTCCATCGGGGCGGAGTCCTGGGTTTGCGTGGCACCGTCGGTGGTCGCATCTTCGTGGCCCGCGACGCCGAGCGGTCGATAGTCGGTCCCGGACACGCAGTTGCCCTCCTGATCGTCGAGCTCACGCGGACAAATCTCGAATGTGATGTGAGCGGTATCATCCAGGATGTCGGCTTGACCACTATGCTCACCGTGCCCGTCGTGCGACGCAGCGCCGTAGAGCTCCATGGTGACGCGACCTTCGAGATCCGCGATGCCGTGATCGATTTGGCACAAGTCCGAGATCACGATCGTCGAGCTTTCGAGTTCGAGATTTTCGAGCTGAATGTCGAGACCCGGCGACTCATGCACCGTGAGCGCCAACGTGCATCCCACCTGGCCGTCGCCATCGACGCATTGCGCGTTGCGATCCCTGCCATCGAGATCGAGGCCCTCTTCGGTGAAGAACTGGGTGTTGTAATCCCCGTCGCTCACCTGGGTATCATCGTCTTCCTCCGCCAGCGTCACCGCCGGGTTCACGCCGACCCAAAAGTGGAATGTTCGACTGACGGCCTCGGCCAGGCAGTGATCGGGAATGATCACCTCCTGGCTGAAACGCATACTGCCGTCCGATTCGAGATGCTCGGGCACGAAGTCAGCTTGGAAATGACCGAGATAGCAAGTCGTCTTGGTGCTGTGGTCTTCGCCCGGTGCCGTCGCCTCCACGAATCCAAAATGAACGTCGTCACTCGATAGGTTTTCATCCGGCATGAGCCCGAATTCCACCGTCATCGGATGGTGTGCCATGAACTCTCGCAACGGCTGGCCCCATTCGTCGAGCGCGTTCAGATAGACGACGGTGGCGCCATCGCGGACGTCGGCATCGAGATGAGCACCGTCCGAAGCGGAACCATCCGAAGCGGAACCATCGGTGGTTGCGTCGCTCGTGCCATCGACCTCCATCAGCAGGATCGGGCCATCGTCGTCACCGCATCCGATCGCGACAGCAGCCAAACCGATCCCGAGGACCAGGCGATGCACGGTCTCCCGTACGAAGTGGGTTCGAACCATCGATCGAGTTCTCCTGCGCTGGCGAGCGAGCACGTGTGGCCAGGTAACTTCAATCGTCGAGCGATGCCCGAGCCAACGTGGTCCCGCCCGAACCCGCACCGCCGCAAATGAAACGAACGGACGCAAAAGGGGCGACGACCAGGGGTGATTCCGCCAGACGTGGCCGTGGGGTGGCCAAACGGGCGGTCAGGAAACAAACGACCTCATCGCGCACCCGAGGTCGAGATTGCTACCCTTGGAGGATGCGAACGCTCCTGCCCAGTCTTTTGGTGGTCGCATGCGCCGAATCGCCGATACCACCGCCGGTGGTTGCAGGACCTTGGGTGGACGACCGATTTCAATGGATCGATGTGAGCGGTACGCATCTGCCACCGGTCACCCTCGAAACCGACTGTCTCAACTCCGCTTTCATCGATGTGGACGGCGATGATGATCTCGATGTATTTCTCGCAACCGAGTTTCAACCCAATGTGCTGCTCATCAATGATGGATCCGGGACGTTAGCCGATGAGTCGAACGAGCGGCTCCCGCGTGCCGCTCATGATTCTGAAGACGTTGCGGCGGGCGACTTCGACCGCGACGGGGACCCGGATCTGATCGTCGTGAGTGAGGACGATTTCGTCAAGGAACACTACGTCAACGATGGTCACGGATTCTTCACGAGTGAAGATTCGTTTCCAGCCGAGCAGCGATCGAACGCGATCGCTTTGGGCGACGTCGACGACGACGGTACGATCGATCTCATCCTCGGCAACGATGGTCAAAATGCACTTTTTCTCGGGGATGGGGCAGGTGGCTTCAGCGACGCAACAGCGAATCGCCTCCCCGCTGACGTCGATGTTACGCAAGACGTGGAGCTCGGCGATCTCGATGGCGATGGCGATTTGGACCTCGTGGTGGGCAACGAAGATGGCAATCGCTCATATTCGAATCTCGGCGGGGGTTTCTTCGAAGCCGGGCCAGTCCCGCTACCGCCCGCGATCGAGGAAACGCGGGGCGTGGCTCTGGCGGACATCGACGGCGATGGGGATCTCGACGGTTTTTTCGGCAACGTTGCTCTGACGACCGCTGCGAACCCCCAGAATCGCCTGCTCATCAACGATGGCCGTGGGGCATTGACCGATGAGACGGAGGATCGCCTACCCACCGATGATGACTTCACGATGGATGGTGACTTTGCCGATCTCGATGGCGACGGCGATCTCGACCTCGCGACCGCGAATTACGGCGATCTCGAACGTGGCCGCGCGCTGTCGCCCTATCGGGCCTATCTCAACGAAGCTGGCAGATTCACCGATCGCACCGCCGAACTCTTCCCGCCTGGCGTAACCGGTCACGGCTTCGACCTCGAAATCGGCGATCTCAATGGCGATGCGATTCCGGATCTCTATCTTTGTAGCGGGCGGAGTCTGGATCGGCTTCTGCTCTCGTCTCGGCGTCGATGAGCAATGAGCCCTCGAGCGCCTCGCGAACCGTGCGAAGCATCTGACTTCAGGTCCTGCACCTTCGAGCCCACCCTCGAGCCGGTAGGCGAGCGTTTGGGGTGTGCGGAGGCAGCTTCGCTGCCGAAGCGAGGGCCTTCCACCACTTTCCCAGATGCACCTTCGAGCCCACCCTCGAGCCGGTAGGCGAGCGTTTGGGGTGTGCGGAGGCAGCTTCGCTGCCGAAGCGAGGGGCCTTTGCGAAAGGCCCCTCGAAGATTAAGCCGGGTTTTCTCCGCCAGGAGGCGGCAGCAACATAGTCAAAGACTCGATCGCGGGCAGCGAGGCGAGTGCCACTCGGCGAAGCAGGAAGGCATTGGCCTGTTCGGAGGGCCAGACCGCCAATACATAGACCGCGGCAAACGAGCAGCAATACAACGCCGGCTGCAGGTTGGTAAAAATGCGATCGAGCCGCGCGCCCCGCTGCAGAGGCGTGGGAAGCCCATGGAGAACGGCCTTGATCTGAATGAACAGAAGCTCGCGCGACCGAGCATCGGGGAACGACGCGTAACCCCAGACGAGACCCCACGCATCGAACACGAACGCGTTCGTTGCCTCAGCCGCACTTGTCAGCCGCTCGAGTTCAGCGGACAGCTTGCGATGGGCCTCCGGAAACATGGAAAGTGCCCGAGAACGTACAGCCATTTCGCGGCGCCCGCCAAGGTCCGAGAGCCCGAGCATCGTCTATGAATGAGTCCGTCGAACGGACCCACGCGAACCGATCCCCGGATCATCGCCCACCGGCCCCGATACCACACGCACCACGATGGGGTCCTCAGACCCTACATGAAGCTCGACGCCCGACTGAGCGAGCGCGCGTCGTACGACGGCAAGACCCACGAATCCTCCGCTTTCGGCTTCGACCCAAGTCGTCAAAACACCCGCATCGGGTCGCTCGGAATGGACGAGGGGAACGGGTGACGTCACATCTCGTGGACCTTCCACGCGAACCATCGCCCGTTGGACTTGTCCCCGGGCGTGGATCCGAGCCAGTGGCTCTTGCCCCATGTAGCAGCCTTTTTCGTAGCTCACGGCGTGCACGAACCCGACCTCGGGTGGAAAGAACCCCGCCGCCAACTCGTGCCCCCATGCCGGGGATCCCGACCGCACGCGATACCGCTCCCATAGCGTCACCGTTCCGTGATCGAGACCGTCGAGGAGTGGCTCGATCGGCGTCTCGTCCGTGGCCACGAACAGCCAGCCCGGAGCGGGATGTCGAACCTCGATACCGTGGCGTCGTTCAGCCGCGGCCGCCTCGTCGAGATCCCACGCGATCGCCATCGGGGGCGAGGTCGGGCCCTGGACTTCGACGTCATCCATGACGATGTGGCGATCGAGCAACTCGACGACCTCGCTCGCAACCGTCGTGGGAACGAGCAGTGCAAATCGATCGGCGGTCGGTTTCCACGTGACCGCATCACTCACGAGTTTTCCTTTGACCGTGAGGAGCCCTGCCGCAGTGGCGTGCCCAGGCGGCAGGGCCTCCACGTCGGCTGTGAGCACGCCTTGCAGAAACCGGGTCGCGTCGGGTCCCGCAACTCGAATGAGGGCACGATCCTGTCCCGGGATCTCATGAAGAAAGACGTAGACGCCCACGGACGGACTTTGGCAACCCGGATCACACCGTGCAAGGTCGCATGCGGGATCGGCTTGGACGGAGCTCTGCACGGGTGTTACGCCTACGGCCCGTGACGACCACGCCGGCCCTGCGGGCGCTCCAATGGGTCCTTGGGCTCGCGCTGTCGAGTCCACCGACCGAACCGGCAGCTTTCGACAGCACTCCGCACCCAACGGCGATCCATCCACGCCTCAGCTTGCCGCAGATCGTTCGGTTCGCGCTCGACAACCCGCTCGTCCACGCCGCCGCGGAAGACGTCGAGAGCATGAAGGCCGAGCTTCGCAAGGCACGATTCGCTTGGATTCCGACCATCGATCTCGAAGCGACCCTCATCCCCGGTATCCGGTTCAATTGCGACGATGTTCAACTCCAGCTCTACGATCCCACTCCGTCGAGCAACCCGAACGACGAAGGACCTCCTCCGTTCGATTTCCAGTACTGCCACACCGAGGATGACGGCGAGACTGTCGACGTTCAAACGATCAGCGGCTACTTCGACCAGCTCCGAGATGCGGGAGTTCGCTTCGAGATCCAGGCCAGCACCATCGTTCCGATCACGACCTTCGGCAAGCTGCGGAACGTCAAACGTACGGCCAAGGTCGCCGTCGACCTGCAGAAGCTCAAACAACTCCAGACCGAACAGGAGACGGTGCTCCGCGTCGCTCAGGCGCATACGACATTGGTCCTCACCCGAGAGTCGCAGCGGATTTTGAGCGAGGCCAAGCAGATCCTCGCCCACGCGCGTGAGCGGGTCGAAGCCGACCTGCCAGGCGAAAACGCGTGGGACACCGACGTGGAGCAAGCCCCCAAGCGCGATCCGGACGATCGCTACAAGATGCAGCTCGCCGAAGTCGAGATCGAGGAACTCTCGCTCAAGGCCAACAAGGTCGAAGCCGTCGCGTTGGCAGCCCTCCGAGCCTTGGCTGGCCGGTCCGCACCCGACGCGTTCGACATCGCCGAAGAGGTTCAGCTGATCCATCGGATCCGCGGAGGACTCCTACCACTCTCCGAGTACCAACAGCTCGCGATGACCGAACGACCGGAAGCGAGGATGGCCGCCGCAGCCGTGCAGGCTCGTCGGTATCAGGAGAAGCTCGCTCGGGCGAACTTTCTCCCCGATCTTGGGCTCGTACTCCGCTTCGCGTACGCGATTTCGACCTCCGCGGACACCACGATGAACCAGTACTACTACCTGGACGGGTTCAACTACTCGCGGTTCACTGCCGCGTTGGCCCTCCGCTGGCGCTTGGACTTCCATATCCGAATGTTCGATCTCCAGCGCGCTCGGGCGACTCGGCGATCGAGCGAGTACCAACGTGAGGCCGCACGCTTGATGCTGGCCCAAGAGGTGGAGCAAACCTATCGCGACCTCCTCGAAGCGATCGCTCTCATCGAACTCGAAGAGCGCGCCGTCGCGCTCAGCTGGAAACTCGTAGTGTCGGCCCAACAAAAGGACACCGTCGGCGGTGGCAACGCTACAGAGGTCATCCGCCAGCTCGAAAAGTGGTACCGCAGCCGCTTCGAGCTCGCGGAGGCGACCCAACGTCACAATGAGGCTCTGGCTCGCTTGTCGCGAGCGGTCGGGACCCAACTCGCCGAGCTCGAAACCGAAGGTTCGAACTCCCCGGCTCCATGACACGATATTGCCGGCTGAATACGCTTCGGGAACTGGCGTCGGTACGCCACGTCATCGTCTGCCTGCACACAAGGATTTGCCCGTGTTCTTTTCGCATGGATTGAAACTCGCCCTTTTCGTGATCCTTGCCCCCACGCCAGCACCGACCGGATCCCCTGCCGTATCGGTCCACGCCGCGGCTCCTGCGGCGCCGACGATCGGAGCGCTCAAGTTCTTCGAAGCCGAACAGGCCGCCGTGCTCGCGCTCGTGCGAAAAGGAGCTGCGGACGCCGAAATCGAGGCCCGGGTCGATAAGTTTCTCGACTATCAGTGGATCGCCCAGCAATCGCTCGGCGGACCCACCGAATACGCGAATCGGTGTGCACCGCGGTGCGCGGAGTTCGAGGCCCTGCTCACTCGGCTCATCCGCGAGAGCTACTTGATGCGGCTCCACCAAGCCGACAAAGGCACGCTCGAATACCTCGGCGAGACCTATTCGCCGAGCAACACGCAGAAGGCGAAGGTCGACACCAAGGTCTCGTACACGACGAGCCAGGGATTCGATCAATCGATCCAAGTGGCTTACGTGCTGCACTGGGTCAATGGCACCTGGACCACCCGAAACATCATCACGGACGGGGTCAGCCTGGCGAACACGTACCTCTACGAGTTCGACCGGTTGCTCCGCGAACGCGGCGTCGATGGGCTCATCGCTCGACTGCAGGAGCAAGTGGCCAAGGTGACCAACTGACGAAGCCCGAGCGCGGGGCCTTCGAGGTTTGCCTCAGCGACGTATACTCGCCGTGTGCGAACGAGGTCGCGCAGCCGAGGGCGAATTGCCGCATGGTCCGGCGGGCTCACCATGGCCTGCCAAGCGGACCCGATCCTCGCCGAAGGGGCGTTCGGTCAACGGATCGAGCTTGCGACCGGTGACACGTCGAACTTGCCACGCGTGGCGTTCATCGACGAAGGCTGTCCGGGGCGGGCGGCTGCGGGCGGTTGTCCCACCGATGGTAGTCGTCGATGCCGATCGTTGCTCATCGACTCGCTCGCGCCCCTGACCACGCTCAAACGAAGCGATACCGAGGCATCGTCCTCCTTTGGGCGTGAATGCCTCGAAATCCGCAGCGCCCAAGGTCTTTTCGCCGATCCCCCAGACGCGGAAGACCTGCAATCGGCCGTCACCCAATTCAGGTTCCGGGACCTGCCCCTCGTGCGAGCACCGATGACCCCCGATGGGTCCTGGACATGGACCGCAGGCCTCGACGGCAACACGACCGAACCGGACGGGCTCTTCGCGGGCAATCTGCTCAACGACTTCGCGGTAGAGATCCGAGCCGAGGTCGACGGGACCGCCAACTTGAGTTTCAACGTCGAGTTCCCGGGCACGGACCGTGCGCTCGCGGATCAAGGCCGAGCCTTCTTGCCGCTTCAGTTCCCGGGGCAACTGCTTGGACAGTTGCTCGGGGATGTCTGCGACATATCGGGGGGAACCTGCGAAGTCGGTGGTTTCGATTTACAAGGCCGCGCCAACTCGGGTCTCGAGCGGTCGATCATGGTGATGGATGCTTGCATCGCCGCCCCGCCGTGTGGCGTGCAATACGAACTCGACCCGGCCGATCCATCAGTGCCGGGCAACTGTGACATCCTCATTGGCCGGGGCTACGAGATGGGCTGCAACGATGCGAGCGACGCGACCCTCGGGGGTCGACCCGCGAGCCTCGTCGTCGCGACGGGCATCGATGGTCTCGTTCTCTTCGGCGACAGCGTGTTACGAATGTTCGGCGATCCCGCGGAGCTGACGGATTGCGCGAGTGTCACCTTGAACGACCGAGCGTGCGTCGAAGGACGCGACGCGACCCTCTATGCTTCGGGATGGCCACCGGCAGGCGCAGACGCGGGCACCGAGGCTCTTTGGCGGATCCGCGTCCGTAGTCTCGCACTCGTCCCCGGGCTCGCGAGCTCGCGGGGCGTCGATGCTTGCGTTCGCGCCGAGCTTCGTCGCGACGCACTGCATGCTCAGTGCTCCGCCTACGTGGCCGCGCGGCAGGACACGGTCTCGATCGAAGAGACGTTTCCACCTTATCGCGCACCACCGAACGCCTCCGGCGAGGTGTTGTCGAATGCAGCGCTCGCGATTCTCGGGGAAACCGAGATTGCCCCGTCGACGTCCATGGGAGTCGCCCCTGCCGACGCCGTGCCGGATCCGAGTCGTTGGATCCCCGCGGTCGTGATTCCGCCCGATCATGCGCTCCCCCTCGCGATCCGCCGCGATGTTGCGCCCGAAGCGATCGAACCGGATGGACTCCTCGGCTCGGCGTTGTTTCACGAAACCGCGACCGTGCTCGACTACACCGATGAGAGCCCGGGACTGCGGCTCTCGTGTTTACGGCCGCACGAGGGCAACTGCCTCGTCGCACCCGCCTGCGCCGAGGACACCCAACCCGCTTGCTGCTTTGGTTTACCGCTTGCCCTGATTGCGGAGTTCATCCAACGGGGGGACAGCGACATCTGCTGCCCCGCGCTCTCCGCGGCAGACCTTGCCGAATTGCAGTCGGAAGGATTCTGCCTCAGCACTCCCCCGCCCTGACGGGACGGCGTGAAGGGTCGCCGATAACCGGCAGACGCCGACGCGAGCTCGGGCGCGAGCGCTTGAGGCCATGCAGTAGACTTGCCGGAGGTTTCATTCGAACTTCGGAGATCGTGGAGATGCTGATCGCATTTGCGCCCGAACCCTTCGCTTCCGGAGGGCTGCCCGCCTTCGCATGGGCCTTTGCCCAAGGAGTGCTGGTCGACCTGACACCATGCGTCTATCCACTGATCCCGATCACGGTGGCCTTGTTTGGCGCCGAAGGGGTCTCACGACGGCGCGCCCTCTTACTCGCGAGCGCCTATGTCCTCGGCATGGCGACGCTCTACACGTCGCTCGGCGTCCTCGTGGCTTCGACCGGGGCCGCATTCGGAGCGTGGCTCGGAAATCCATGGGTCGTCGTTCCCGTGGCCGCCCTGCTCGTCGCACTCGCAGCGAGCATGTTCGGCGCCTTCGATCTGCAGTTGCCGACGAGTCTTCAGGGGCGCCTCACGACCGTCGGCGGGGCCGGACCGCTCGGCGCATTCTTGATGGGGCTGGTGTCGGGCTTGCTTTCCGCACCGTGTACCGGTCCTGTCCTGCTTTCGCTGCTCGCATACATTGCTCGGGCGTCTGCGGACGGCGGCAGCGTGCTGTACGGCGGCTCGCTCTTGTTCGTGTACGCGCTCGGTATGGGTACGTTGTTCTTCGCCGTGGCTTTGGGCGCGAGCCTGTTTCGGCCAGGTCCTTGGATGGAGCACGTCAAGAGCGTCTTCGGCATCGCGCTGCTCGTGATGGCGCTCTGGTTTCTACGGCCGATCAGCCCCTGGCTCGAAGGCCTGATCATCGACCCAAACGGCGGCCTCTGGCTCGGCCTCGCCGCGATTGCCGTAGGCGTCGCGATCGGAGCGATCCACCTCTCGTTCAAGTCGGGTGGTCGCCAACTCGTTCGCAAAACCCTCGGCGTCGCATTGGCCGTGTTCGGTTCGATCGTGACCATCAACCAGATGCTCTACGTGCCCGAGCTGCCGTGGCACGCCGTGCGGACCCTCGACGAGTTCGAGGCCGAGGTCCAAGCCGCACGCGACCGCAACGCTCCCGTGCTCATCGACTTCTCGGCCAAGTGGTGCACGCCGTGCCTCGAGATGGAGAAGGTTACATTCCACCACTCGAGCGTGGAACCGCTGCTCGCGAACGAGTTCCATCTGATTCGGATCGACGTGACCGATCCGGGCCGCGATGAGGAGGTGCTCAAGGACGCGCTCACGAGCGGGACCTTACCGAGTGTCCTTCTCTTCGCGCCTGCCGCTGCCCTCGTGGAATCGATGGCCGCCGTTCGTGCGGGCCAGCCATTCCCGCCAGCCTCGACGCACTTCAAGACCTTCGTTGGACCGAGCGAATTCCTCCCCGCGCTGCAGGCCCTACGCTGACGACTGCGCAACTCCCTAGACCTGCACCGCGGTCTAGCGGGCCAGGAGCTTCTCGATCCGCGCGCGATCGAAGCCCACGATGAGTTCACCACCGATATCGATCACGGGAACACTCCCCGTCTGCACACCGTGTTCAGCGGCCTTGGCTTGCAGCTCCGCCGCGGCTTGGGGATCCTTTTCGACGTCCTTCGCCTGATAAGAGATGTGCTCGCGCTCGAGGTAGGCCTCGAGCTTCTTGCAGACGCCGCACCATGCCGTCTTGTAGACGATGACTTCACCTTGCTGCGTTCGGTCGACCTGTGCGGGCGGCTCGAGGCCATCCGGCAGATCGTAGTGGCTCGAGAGTCCTTGACCGAGAGCGAGCTCTTCGAACAACGACCGAGGAACCGTGGACAAACGATAGCGACCGTCGGGTTCCGGACTGCGGAGGTTGGCGACCCAGACTTGCCCCGGGGGTGGGTCGACGCCTCCAACGATCGTCACGCGAACCATTCCTCGCGAGGCCTCAGGGACTTGTTCGAGCTTCTGACCGTCGGTGAACGCGCCGCGTTCTCCCGCATACGTGAGCACGACCCCCGACTCCTTCGGCTCGAAGAACACAGCCTCTTGGCTGCCTTCGGTCTGCGGCGGAGCAACCCGAGGTGCGGGTGGGCGTTCGGGTTGGCACGCCAGAGTGCTCAGCGTAGCCAGCATCGTGGCGAGAACGAGGAACAGGATCGAGCCATCGGCACGTCGCATCGCGGCGACGGAGTATGCCACTGCTGTCCCCGGCGTTTCACTGGACGAACCGCGTGGATTCGGTCTATCACGCTCTGCAGAGTCCATGGCGCGGTTCGGTTCGAACGGTGGGTCACGCTCCGTGGACAGCACGGTTTTCGCCCTTTTTAGGGCGATTCTCGCATTGGTGGGTGCGATGTTCGTCCTCATCGCCCTCGCGTATTCGGGTTACCTGAGTTACACGAACATCGAAGGCGTGACGGGGGTTCCGCCGACGGAGCCCGTCTCCGTCGACGAAGCCGGACGAGAACTTCGCTATGGGCGGTCGCGGCTGACTCGCGACGGTCGCTTGTGGCGGATGCACCTGGAAGGCTCGCCGGAGGAAATCGGAGTCGCCCATGGACGACTCGGAGCACGCCTCATCGAAGAGCTCGACGATCGCATCGAATGGCTGCTTGCCGATCGCTATGGATCCTCGGTCGAGCATTGGACCGAGGCCATGCTCTTGCGCTGGGACTATCGCGGTGCCGATCGCTATCTCGATCCTCGCATCCGCACGGAGCTGGGTGCAATCGCGGCGGCTCTTCCGGAGCTGCGAACCCGGAGGACGAACAGCTACCACCGCTTGTTCATGTATCAGTGCTTCGAGGGCCTCGCGCAGCGGCTGGACGACGTGGTGCTCGAAGGGTCCGTCTTTGCGGTCACACCGCGACGCCAGGGCAGCCTGAGCGATACCGGCAACCTCGTCATCGGTCGCACGTTGAGCTTCGACCTTGGCCACGACTACGAGGCGAGCCGGGTGGTTTTCTTTCACCGAACCGATGGACGTTATCCGTTCGCGTCGGTCGGCTGGCCCGGTCTGCTCGGCGTGGTGACCGGCATCAATGCTCGGGGCATTTTCGTGGCGTTGAACGCTGCACGTACCGCAGATCCGCTGGAAGAAGGCTCACCGCTTCCCCTCGTCCTGCGCCGGGTGCTCGAGGACGCCGACACCCTCGAACGCGCGATCGCGATGATCCGAGAGGCCCCCCTGCGCAGTTCGGGGATCGTCCTCGTCGGCGACGGGGTTCAACGCAAGGCGGCCATTCTCGAGCTCTCGGCTCGCGATCGAGACGACCGGCGAGCGATTCGAGGCGAAAACGACTCGGTGATCTGGGCAACCGATCACATGCTCAAGGAGGCCTTCGAGGCCGACCTACAAAACGACTGGATCAAGCGCTACACGTCGAGTGGGCACCGCTACGAACGTCTGGGAGAGCTGCTCCGCGAGCCTGGTCCCGTCACCTCCAATCGTGCGGCGACGATCCTCCGAGATCGCCAAGGCTTGGAGGGTCAAGCGCTTGGACTCGGCAACCGCAACGCCCTCGACAACTTGGCAACGACCCACTCGGTGGTCGTGGACGCCACCGCGATGATCATGTGGGTCTCCGAGGGTCCATCGAACCTCGGGCGCTACCGTGCGTTCGATCTCGGCAGCATGTTGGGCCGCGATCCCGGCCACCCCGCCCCACTCGAAGACATCCCGCCCGATCCGTTGCTGCATAGCGAGGAGTATCGCGACTATCAAGAAGCGAGAAAGGCGATCGACTATGCGAGACACCTTCTCATCTCCGGCGAAGCCGAGCGTGCGCTATGGTCCGCGCAAGTCGCCCTGGCCCTGGCTCCCGATATCGGTGAGCTCCATCGCCTGCTGGGAGACATCGAACGGGAGTTGGCGCATCCGCAACGAGCCCTCGATCACTATCGGCGCTACTTGGCACTCGTGCCGGGGCGACGTCGAGATCAAGTTCGGATCGAAGCCATCATCTCCGAACTCGAGAGTTGAGTTCGTCTTCGAGAGGCCTTTCGCATTGGCCCATCGCGAAGGCGAAGCTTCACGGCCGCAAAAGCTGCCGCAGCGCTCGCACGCATACGTCACGCTCGTTCAAGCGAAGGGCGCGTTCGAAGCTGCGCCCGCGAGGACGTCGAGATAGCGACGCACGACCCGATCGAGGCCATCGACCAGGGCATCGGCGATCAGCGCATGTCCGATCGACACCTCCTCGAGATGAGGCAGCGTTGCAAACAACGCCAGGTTGTCCGCATCGAGGTCGTGTCCCGCATTGACCCCCAAGCCGAGCTCGTGGGCATGTCTCGATGCCGCCGCAAACGTCTCGAACGCTGCTCTTGCCGCTTGCGGACCAGCGCAGAACGCTTGCGCAAACGATTCGGTGAAGAGCTCGACCCGATCGGCACCGAGCGAAGCCGACCACTCGATCGCTTGACGCTCGGGGTCGACGAACACGCTGACGCGGGTTCCGATCCCATGCATCTTCGCGATGAGTTCCTGCATCGGGCCAAGCGGCGTTTCGGCCGACCAACCCGCTTGGCTCGTCCGCTCGCCAGGAACGATCGGAACGATCGTGAACTGATCGGGCCGCACCTCCTCCACGAGGGCGACGAGATCCGGGCGAGGATCTCCCTCGATGTTCAACTCCACCGTACCTCGATGGGATGCGAGCAAATCGGCGAGATCGCGAACGTCGGCGAACGTGATGTGCCGCGCATCCGATCGCGGGTGTACGGTGATGCCGGGGGCTCCGGCCGCAATGCAGGTTTGTGCGGCTTCGCGAACGCTAGGGCGGCCGGTCGGGCCTTTCGATTGATCGCTTCTCGAATTGCGCAAGGTCGCGATCTTGTTGACGTTCACGCTCAGACGAACCCGATGCACGCCGGTCAGCCCCTTGTCGAACGCATCCTCGCCAAACTCTGCGGCGACGACAAGCCGACGCTCCTTGACCACCTGGTCCGCCCAGGGGCACACTCCCGCCTCATGGGCAGAGACGACAATCGGCGGACTCCGAAGCAACGTCGCCGCAAGCGACAACGTAAACTCAAAGCACGGATCAAGCGAAGGGTGAGCCCTGCTCGCGTCGCACAAGCGACACAAGCGAAGAACTGAGCGGCCGGGTCGGAACGTCCTCACGCCCCTCCGAGGCTGATTGGTCCTCACGCCCCTCCGAGGCTGATTGGTCCTCACGCCCCTCCGGGGCTGATTGGTCCTCACGCCCCTCCGGGGCTGATTGGTCCTCACGCCCCTCCGGGGCTGATTGGTCTTCACGCCCCTCCGGGGCTGATTGGTCTTCACGCCCCTCCGGGGCTGATTGGTCTTCACGCCCCTCCGGGGCTGATTGGTCTTCACGCCCCTCCGGGGCTGATTGGTCCTCACGCCCTCCGGGGCTGATGGAACCCTTCGAACGGCCCCGCCGTTCTGGTTTGAGACACTGACTTGCGCGAGCCCTGTGGTCCGTTCAGCCTCTCCGTGCCGTCCTAGGTAGCCAACGTTGGTGTACACGAATCCCGGTCGTCGACATGTGCGATGTGCTCGGCCGTTGACGGGGTGGTAGCCTAGACCTACATGCGAAGGACGCATGGCTTGGCCGTTTTCGACCGCAGGGCAGCCGCGGTGGGCGTCGCCGTACTGACTGCCAGTTGCGGATCCCCGAACCCGGGCATCAGCGAAGCGGTGGTTCACGCTCGCCCTGCGGTGCCCCGCGACGCTGGAGCACCTCCAACCGAGGCCGACAAGATTCGGGCTCTCATCGCAGTGGTTCGCGAGAGCGGCCTCGAGTTCGTTCAAGACGGACAATCGCGACGTGGTCCCGATGCCGCGACCGACCTCGAAAGCCGTGCCTTGCGAGTCGCCGCCGGCATTCCTACGGCCACGCGATTCGTCGAGCTCGTCGGTCCTGGCAAGCAAAACGCTGAGCCCAAGCACATGGATGTCGTTCGGTTTGGCGATGGAACGACCCTCCCTATGATCGATTGGTTGTCGAGCGAGCTCGACCGAATCGAGGGCCGAGAACCCGTCGCACGCGATCCTCGAACGCAGGAGAGTGCTGCCCCGACCATTCTCCAGGCGCTCATGATCATCGAACGAAGCGAACTCCGGTTCGCAACGCTGCCGCGACGGAACAGCAAAAGTGGTCGCGCAGCGAAGCGCACGGAATACACCTCGTCGGAGTTCGCAGCCATGTTGCGCAAGAAGTGGGAATTTTTTGGCAAGGACGTGCACGATCTCGATGGGTTCATGGCCGAGATCGCGGGCACTTCGTTCAAGACGCTTCGACCGTATCGCGTGATCCTCCGCGACGGCTCGGAAGTGGAACTCGGCCCGTGGCTGCTCGGTCGGCTGGAGGCCGAAGGTCACCGACCGCAAACCAAGGACGAGCGATGAAACCCTGGGTCGCACTTACCATAGGAGCTGCACTCGGCCTTCTTGGGGTCGCTGCGGGGGCTTTTGGCGCTCACGCCCTGCGGGGCGTGTTGACGCCGAGAGACCTCGAGATCTGGGAAACGGCGGCTCACTACCAACAGGTCCACGCCATTTTGCTCGTCGTTTTGGGATTGGTCGCAACGCTGCGATCTCGAGCGCTCGCGGTCGCCACCGTATTGCTCGCCTTCGGGATCATAGTGTTCTCGGGATCCCTGTACGCGCTCGTGTTGGGTGGTCCGAGAATGCTGGGGGCGATCACTCCACTCGGTGGATCGAGTCTCATCGGAGGTTGGGCCGCCATTGTCGTCCACGGTCTATCGTCACGCCCCGCTCGGGGCTGATCCGCGACGCCCCCGTCGGGGCTCATGCGTCCTCATGCCCTTTCTCGGAGCGGATGGGACCCGAGCGCGGCGGAACGAGAACACGTGAACCGCTTCGGGGCCACCCCATCGAAATACGACTCGACCTGACCTTGAAGCGACGCCCCGGCGACGCGATGGGAGTTTTTGTGTCTCCGAACCAGCGTGCATTCCTGACCCTGGTGCTGCGTTACCAATCCCTCATACATGACGGCCCAGGGGACGAACGGAATGCCGAGCTTTCGAAGCTCGAGCGGATCCTCGCACCTCGTGGTACGGCAAGGGTCGAGCGCCGATATTGGCGGCGGATCTGCACGCGGATGCGGGGCACGATCCGAAGCGGAGGACTCGCGAGTCCCTGCATCATTCTCGACTTCGGGGCCGGAGGTCTTCGGATCTCCAACGAAGGGGGGCTCCCACTGCAAGTCTGGCGTCAAGTCGTCGTCAGTTTGCATCCCGGCGACGTCGGGCTGCGCATCGATCTACCTGCAACGGTCTGCTACGCGGACCCCGATCGCGACGACGTGGGGCTTCGCTTCTGCGGACCGCCCGTCATGTGCCACCATCGCGGAACGGTTCGAACCGCGTCGGGTTCGACCGACGGGCGAACAGCCGAAGTTCCCATCGCCCGTTCGACGAAGGGGCGCGACGACCTAGCTGCCTGACTCCATTCGCCGCGGGGCCGACTCCATCGGCTCCAGGCAAGCGATCCGCGCTCGCCGGATCCGTTGTTCGATCCCGCGGGGGGCGGTGGGAATGAACGCGGTGGCGTCGCAGACTTCCTGGAGGCCCGAGAAGTCTCCTCGGCGGGATAGCTCCTCGGCCGCCAGCGCAAGGATCTCGTGGGCGTGTTCGAATCGCAGCATGAGCCGACGACACATCGCGACCATCTCGGTGGCACTCGCCTGATGTAGCCGAGCACGCAACCCAGCGCGCGCCGCCTCGCCATTGGGCTCGAACCGCCAGCTCGCCGCATGGGCGACCACCCATCGCGCTGGCGCTTCCCATGGGCTGCGCTGACGGGTGCGCCCCTCTTCGCCGGGCACTTCGTCGGTTTCGAATCGACCGAGCCCTGGGTCGATCCGACGAAGCAGATCGATGCCGAGTCCCATACCGGGCTCGACGTTCTCTGCCATCACGACATACCCGATTCCGTCGTTGACCACATCGAGCACACCAAGGCGAGCTACAGGGGTCGGACACTGCGACTCGGTGATCCAGACGACGAGATCGGCTGGTCCGGTGTCGACGATGGCGACCGGGTGTTCGTCATCGTGAGCATCCAAGCAGATCCGCTTCACCCTTCCCGACGCATCACCCACGATCCGAACCGTCGTTGCATCCACGGACGCGATGACCAACGCGATCGCTTCAGCGACGACCCACGGTACGCACGTCGACAACATAGCGTTGAGTCGCTGCAAATCGCGTGCACGCACTCACGATCGCCGCAATCGGGAAGCCAAACCGGGAACGACGCGGTCAATCGCCGGATCTGCGCAGGTCGGATCGCCCGACGACCGTCGTTCGATGTCAAATGCTCGATCCCCTCCGTCGAATCGATGACGCCATTCGTCAACGATGGTCATACGTCAACGAAAACGACCCCGGATGCATCCGAGCCCTGGACGATCACGGGGTCGAGTCATCGCTCCGGGGAACGCACCTATGCGTTCCCCGTGCGTCCCAACCTTTCTACGAGTGGCCTCCTTTCGACGAGGCCCCGCTCCATCCAAGAAACACTCGTCGCGGCGAATGCCTGACTCGCATCCAACCGACGCTACCCGCATCTCACGAGAGTCGCCCACGTTGCCTCGTATCCGACGAAGGTCCCTCGGATCTCCGACCCAGCGCGAAACAACTTCGTCTGTCCGTCTCGCTCGACCCGATCGCATGCCCCCTCGGTCTTCGAGGGAACCGAACGAGCCGAACGAGACGATAAGCGAGCGTTCATGGGTCCGGACACAGCCCGATCAGCGCCGCAGGGGGCGGGAAGCTTCGCCGCACGGCGAGGGTCCTTTGGAAAGGCCCCTGATTGACTAATGCAGCGCCGCAGCGCCGCCCTTGAGCCCCACGAGGCGACCAGGATCGACCCCGATCGATCGCAACGCACTCCCCCACATATCCGCTGGGTCGACGGCAAACAGCCACCGTGGGCTGACACCAAACTCCGCGGGATCACTTTCCTTGCGGGTGATGGGGACAGCCACCCAGCTTCCCGCTGCGATCTCTCCCTCGAGCTGCGACGCGCCCCATCCCGCGTAGCCCAAGAGGAAAAGGAAGTTCTGTCCGTTGCGGCCGATCCCGCCACCCTTCTCGACGGGATCGAGCGACGTCGTGAGCAGCACGCCCGGCAAAATGTCCAACGCTTGCCGATCCCAACCAACGACATCGTGCAAGATCCAACCTCGCATCGGCTCGACGGGTCCTCCGAGTCGAACCCGGGCTTCGGGATCGCCTGCCCAACGTAACCCCAAACCCTCCGAAACCTCTGCGATCGTATTCGGCAGGGGGTTGTTCACGACGAGCCCCAGCGCCCCATCCGACGTGTGCTCGAGCATGAGAACAACGGAGCGCTTGAAGTTCGGATCCTGCAACTGAGGTACCGCACATAGCAGATGCCGCGCGAGGCTCGTCGTTCGCCCCTTCATCGACACCCCGTCACCATGACAAGCACGTGCCCAGTATGGACCCTTTGTGACGTTTTTTCATCCGCGCCGTCACCGCAATCCGATCCCACGGATCCGGGATAAACGGCCTGAAATCCCTCCGCGAGCGGACGTTCGTGCACAAAACGAACACTTCGCAGACACTGCGGCCGTGTCGGAACCCCCGAAGTATCGAGCCGCGCTGGCACTGCTGACCCTTCTATTCTTTATGTGGGGGTTCATCACTGTCCTCAATGACATCTTGATTCCGCACCTCAAGGGCGTTTTTCAGCTCTCGACGACAGGAGCGATGTTCGTCCAGCTCGCTTTTTTCGGTGCATATTTTGCCTGTTCCCTGCCCGCAGGGCGGTGGGTCGAGTGGGTCGGCTACAAATGGGGGATCGTCCTTGGGCTCATGGTCACGGGGGTCGGCGCGGTGAGTTTTTACCCAGCGAGCTCTCTGCATTCCTATCCCCTGTTCCTTGCGGCCCTATTCGTGTTGGCGACGGGGATCACCGTGCTCCAAGTTGCTGCAAACCCCTACGTGACGATTCTGGGCCCTCCGGCTACCGCCGCGAGCCGACTCAACCTCACTCAAGGAATCAACTCCTTGGGCACGACGATGGGTCCCTATGTTGGCAGCATCCTCATTCTCGACGTGTCGGCGAAGAGTGCGGTCGAGCGCGCGCAATCGGTCCGGTTGCCATATCTCGCGATCGCGCTGGTCCTGTTCGCGCTCGCGGCCATCTTTGCGGCGGTGCGGCTCCCCGATGTGTCCACGACGGACGAGGAGGCCCCCTCGACCCCGCTCTTGCAACATCGACGGGTTCGACTCGGGATCGGAGCGATCTTCCTCTACGTCGGTGCCGAGGTCGCGATCGGTAGCCTCATCGTTCTGTTCCTGAGTCAACCCGACGTCATGGGCTTCCCCCCCGAGGTCGCAGGCAAATACGTTTCGGCGTACTGGGGGGCCGCGATGGTCGGCCGATTCGTTGGTTCGGCTCTGCAACAGTGGGTTCGTCCCGGCCGCGTGCTTGCCTTCCATGCCCTCCTGGCCGTGTTCCTCACGTTGCTCACGGTCACGACCAGCGGCAGTACAGCCATGTGGAGCATGCTGCTCATCGGATTTGCGAACTCGATCATGTTTCCGACGATCTTTTCGCTCTCGATCGCGGGACTCGGCTCGCAAACGAGCCGGGCATCGAGCCTTCTCGTGATGGCGATCGTAGGGGGAGCCCTGGTACCCGTTTCCGTCGGTTTCCTCGCCGACATGTGGGGCCTCACGGTCGCGATGGCATCGACCGCGGTCTGCTACGGCTACATTCTCTACTTCGCCGTCACCGCAGAGCGAGCCGGAGAGGGCACGGAGAACCCCCACCCGGCGTAAGCCCGATGAGGCCGCCATCGGTACGGGAGTTCGATCGTCGGCATTTTTTGCAAGATGGACTTGGCGCGGCCGAGCGACCGTGTTAAGTACGTCGACCCGCGCCGCCAGAGTGGCGAAATCGGTAGACGCAGCGGACTCAAAATCCGCCGAGGTTTCCTCGTGGGGGTTCGAGTCCCTCCTCTGGCACAGATCGCTGTCGCGCTAGGCCGACCGGCCGCCGTAAGGTCGGTCGAGTCGGCCAAGGCCGAGAACCCTCGCCGCGCGTTGCTCGAGCCGAAGCATGCGTCGACCATCCCGACGGGTCGCGTGATCGTGGCCGAGCAAGTGGACGAGGCCGTGTACGCCGAGGCTCAGCACCTCGGCCCGTCGTCCGGACGCTGACGGCGGTGCTTGCCGCAACACGGCGTCCCAGTCGATCACGATATCGCCCAGGTGCTCGGTCGAATCTCCAGGCATGGCCATCGCCGGAAACGACAACACGTCGGTCGGGCCCGCCAACCCCATGTGCTGTCGATGCAGCTCGGCCATTTCGGCATCTTGGCAAAGCCGCAGGGTAACGGTCGACCGACCGACACCCAATCGATGGGCCGCTCGATTCAGGCCATGTGCGAGGCTCCGGAGGACCCCGGGACGCACGTGACCTCGGAGTCCCGCGGCGAGCTGAATCTCGAACCCTGTCATGCGCCTCCGATCGTCGACCCGGTTGCATACACCCGGGTCGCGATGAAAAGATCGAGCAAGTCGCCGTCCAATTTTCCCCGCCGCTCTCCGTCCCGGAGGATATCGAGGGCGGCCTCGGCCGGTATTGCGGGTTTGTAGGGACGATCGGTCGCAGTGAGGGCGTCGAAGATATCGGCGATCGTCATCATGCGAGCCGGCAGTGGAATGCCTGCTTTGCGGAGCCGACGAGGATAGCCGGACCCGTCGAGATACTCATGGTGCTTACCAGCGATCTCGGGCACACCGGCAAGGCGGGTCGTCCAAGGGATCCGCACGAGGAAATTGTACGTGTGAACCACGTGGCCGTTGATCTCCTCTCGCTCGGTGTCGGTCAAGCTGCCTCGACGAATGCGAAGTGCCTGAATCTCGCGCGGCCCCAGAACCTCGACTTCGGCTCCGCGACTGTTATGAAATGCGATCCGCTCGATGGCCTCCAGTCTCGGCGAGATCTCGGAATTCATCACGGACGGCTCGTTGGCTTCGAGTACGGTCGCGATCAAAGCGTCGAGTTCGGCCAGCCGGGACGCTGCTCCGGTGGGGCGTGATGTCGATTCGCCGTGGGCCCGATCAGCCCCGGAGGGGCGTGAGGCCGTGTCGCCGTGCCGCTCCTCGGCGAGCAACTCGAGTGCAAGCGCAGTCCGCATGTGATCGAACCGCTCCATCACCCGCTCGAGTTCGTGGGAGTGAAGCTTCTTCGCCTTGACGAGGACCTCCTCGCGAACCCCGACCTTGCCAAAATCGTGCAGTAATCCCGCATATTCGATCTCACGCAATTGTTCGGCGTCGAACGTGACATGGGCAAAGGGTGACGTCGTCACACGATCGACCGCCTTGGCCAGGTTGACGGTGAGCTCCGCCACCCGATGACTATGTCCACTCGTCGTCGGATCGCGCTGTTCGATAGCGTGAACGCTCGCCCGAACGAACCCCTCGAACAACGCTTGAATATCGGCATAGAGCGACGCGTTCTCGAGTGCGACCGCAGCTTGTGCAGCGAGTGCGTCACAGAGGCGCTCGTCTTCGGCAGTGAACGGACGGATGCGCTCCAAGAAGTCTTTCGGGGTTTGAAGGGGCTCCATTCCGCATTTGGCGTTGATCAACTGAATGACTGCGAGCACCTTCCCATCGGGCGTGATCATGGGCGCTGTCAGGATCGAGCGCGTCTCGTAGCCGAACTTCCGATCGAAGGTGCGATCGTGATGGAAGTTCCGACCATGGGTCTGCGAATGGCCCGACTCATAAAGGTCTTCGATGCGGACGGTCTTCTTGGACAGGACCGCGGTCCCCACGACCGACCCTTCCGTGACGGGGACGACGAACTCCGAGAAGTCGGCGGCAACGGAATCGTTTTGGGCGAACTTGAACCGAAGGTTCACCCCGCCATCTTCGACGACATACACCGAACCCGCATCGGCGGCCGTGATCTCGCGAGCGTGCCGCAAGATCATCTCGAGGACGCGTGCGGGATCGCGTTGGGTATTGAGCGCGCGGCCGATCTCGAGCAGGTGATCGGCGGTGCGAGCCAACGCAAACGCATCCGCGGCGGCGACCGACTCGAGCAACACCCGCTCGAGCCCCCATCGCGGCACAGGAAGGGTCAAGAGCTGCACCCTGCGATGCCCCGCGTTCATCACGGCACGTCGCAGCGATTCACCGGCCCCGACGACGACCAGAACCTCGAATGTGTCGGGCAGATGAGCACCCGCCTCCACGATCGCCACGCGGGAGCGGGGGCGATGCAGCACCAACCCGCCGTCCTGGGTGAGCTCGATCCGCCCTTCGTCGTCGGCATGGTCCAGGATCCACGAACGGACGGCGCTCCAAGTCGTCAGGTCGTCTCCCCGTGAATCCATCACGGTGACCAGGGTACCGCCTCGCGTACCGACGTCGAGGTTCGCGAGCTCCCGCCCGGATACCGATGGAGCCTACAAGCGCCGTAGGCGAGTTTTGAGGCCTGCTAGCGCAGCTTGGCTGCCGCAGCGAGAAGCCCACATCGACGAGGCTCAGTCCGGTTTCCGGATGGAGCCCGAACGATCCGGTAGGCGAGCGTTTCGGGTGTGCGGAGGCAGCTTGGCTGCCGCAGCGAGGGGCCTTTGCGAAAGGCCCCTTGAAGACCAACAGGTGTGCGGAGGCAGCTTGGCTGCTAGTAAGATCCGATCCGTCGACGCATTCGCGCAGTGCCGTTGGTCCCATTCACTTTCGCCGGGTCGAGCGAAGGAGGTTGGGACGTCGGAAGCCTGATCCGCACGACGGTCTGGTCGCGAACCCGGCGGACCTCGAGCGTTCCGGAGTACTGCTCGGCAAACTCCTTCACGAACCGAAGCCCGCGACCGAGTGACTCGGCAGGGCCCTTGTCGAGAGTCCGAGTGCCCTCGACCCATTGCCGGATCGGCTCGGGCATCCCGTCCCCGCGATCTCGCACTTCGAGCACCAGATCGGTCTCGTCACCCAAAACCTCCCTCGGATCGGCATAGGCTCGAAGTTCGATCGTCCATGGTGCCGCACTCGGGGCCGCTCGCGCGGACGCGTGCACGGCATTGTCGACGAGATGGACCATTGCTTGGAGGAGCTCCGGGCCGCACATCGCCGGAGCTTTGGCGGCTTCGTCGAGGTCCACGGCGAGCAGGACCGGGCGGGAGGATCGGGTGACCGTCAACACTTCCAGGTGACCGAGCAGGTCGCGGAGATCGATCTCGCTGCGTTCTGGTGCGGAGACGCGGGGGGCGGGGGGAGCCATCGCGATCGGGGTCGGGAGCGGCGTGCGTACTTTCTCGAGGATGGGTCGGACCGTAGCCGAGGAGACGGGCGTCGGTGTTCGGGCCACGATGTCGCAGGCCTGCTTGGTCGACGTCTCGAGTGCATCCAAAACGGAACGGGTGAGGATGCGGTCGCGCGGATCGAGGCGATCGAGCACGCGACGCATCGGCCCACTGAGCATTTGCACCGCCATCCGAATGGCTCCGACCGGACTCCGCAAATCCACGACGATCCGTTGAGCGGCCTCGAGTTTTTGGGCCAGGGTCTCAATGTCGTCCCCATTCGCGGACGTCAGCTCTGAACCCGTGTTGGTTGCAAATGCTTGAGGCTCAGGCGCACGGGTCAACACAGAGTCAACTTTTGCAGCGGCGCTCACCAACCTTTCCGTCGCTCAAGCCGGGGTCCCGATCCCAATCGAAAGCGGGACCCCGCCCCCGGGCCCGGCCCGGGGTGTGCCTCAGTGTGCAGGGTTAGCGCGAACGACGTTTCCCGCGCTTGCGAAGTTCCGACGTTCGACCTCGCGAGCCGTCATCGGCAAACGGAGGCGGCAGCAACGGTTCGTGAAAACCAGTGGTGCTGCTTTGTTGCATTTCGATCTCCGACAGCAAGACGGCCGGCGCGATCCCAGTGACCGGCAATGAACCGCTTTCGGCGTAGCAGTAGCCTTGGTCGACCTCGCAGGTCGACCCGAAAGCCACGATCCGCTGAAGCGCCGCCAGAGGCGTACCAATGAGTTCGCAATCTCGAATGCGCCGCCGTTTACCGGTGTGAACATCGAGCAGATAGACCTCGGCCGGTTCTCCCTTGAACACCTGGAAGTCGTACGCGGCGGTCGAGGTCTCACCGGCGTGAATGCGCTGGATGATCATCGCTTCGGAGCGGCCTTGCGCTTTCGCGACCTCCTTGAGCTGCCGCACGAGCTCCTCCCACGACTCGCCCTGACCCGGCCGAGGCTCGACAACGAAGTTGGCCATCCGTGCAGTGACGGGCTGAAGGCCGTCATGGCGACCATGCCCATTGCTGCGGTTGCTCTCGGGTGTCGGCGTCCGGCTTTGGAGAAAGCCCTGGAGGATTCCGTCTTCCACCAGCATGGCTCGTTGTGCGGGTACCCCTTGGTCATCGACGCGATAGCTGCCCCAGATCGATTGACCTTTGAACGACTCCATCGAGGGGTCGTCGTAGACATCGAGTCCATCCGGAAGGACACGCTTTCCGACTTTGTGAGCGAATGTACGGGTCTCGCCTCGAGCGATCCGGCGTTCGCCTTCGAGGCGATGGCCCATTGCTTCGTGAAACAGCGTACTTGCCGCTTGGCCAGCTAAGAGTGCGGGACCGATGAAGGATCCGGGTGTGTCGGCTTTTTCGAGTTCATCGAGCTCGGTCAGCATCTCCTCGACCAGCTCGGCGAGTGCTTCCTTGCTGGGCAGGTCCTCCATGGCGCGGAGGTAGAGCTGCCGCGAAGCCTCTGTGTAGACCCCGTCGTCGGTGAGGATCCAGCCCGAGATCTCGAGCTCGACGTAAACGTCTTCGGTCACCACACGCGTGCCATCGGTGTTGGCGAGCCATCGGTGAACGCGTTCGGCCGAGAGCTCGATCGCCGGTTCGTGCACGTCCGGCCGATCGAGGAACCGCCGCGAGAGCTCTCGCAACATCGCCTCCCAGGCCTTCCGCGGAAACGGAACGGAGTGCAGCTCTTCGCGGTGGATGAGCGGGGATTCCCGGGAAAACGCGTCGCACTCGTCGCGCAGGTACTCACTCACGAGAGCCTTGCGATGGTCGTAGTAGTCTTGCAGAGCTTCGTCGTACTTGAGCTGGCTGAGCTTCCAGAGCGAAACCTGGAGCGCGGCGAGGTTCAGATCGTCGGGGGCCTCGGTCCAGTCGGCACTCTCGCGCTCGTCGGCGCGAATATCGAGCGCTCCGTCCATCTCGTTGTCGAACTTGTGACTCCCGACGCGGCAGTCGACGAAGATGCCCGCATGGTTGCTCTCACGGCTCCGGAGCAGCGATCCGTAGGCCGCCCGGATTCGGAGGCTCTGAATGCGCTTGAGCGTGTACTGCATCCAATAGGGTCGCGGGCAACCCGGGATCGCCAAGCCGTCGAGCGAGCGAGCGAGTTCACGTTCCATCACTTCCAAGACGGTGTCGCGGGAGATTGCGCGAACTGCGGTCTTCATGCTGGGAAACGAACGGGGCGCCATGTAGCCGTCGGAGATAGCCGCCCCCCCGAACCCGGGCAATGGTGCGGCTCGCGCCCCCAGCGACCCCAGCTCACGCCTCGGAGATCGGTTTTTCGGCCTTTTCGTCGGTCGCCTCAGGCGGGCTCGCGCCTCGCGCTGGTGGGCGTTTTTGCGCATCGCGGTCGTAAGCCTCGATGATCGCAGCGACAAGCGGATGACGCATGACGTCCCTCTGACTGAAGCGACAGACCGCGATCCCTTCGACGCCCTGCAGCACTTTCAGCGCGTGGGCCAATCCGCTGCGTTGTCCGCTGGGCAAGTCGACCTGAGTCGGATCACCGGTGACCACGACATGGGTGTTGTGGCCGATGCGGGTCAAAAACATCTTCATCTGTTCCCGCGTCGTGTTCTGCGCCTCGTCGAGGATCACGAACGCACCCTCGAGTGTGCGGCCCCGCATGTAGGCGAGCGGGGCGATCTCGAGGGTGTCTTGCTCGACCATTCGGAGCACTTTTTCAGCGTCGAGGATGTCGTGCAGCGCGTCATAGAGCGGCCGCAGATACGGCGAGATCTTTTCCTCGAGCGTACCGGGCAGGAATCCGAGCCGCTCACCCGCCTCGATCGCCGGCCGTGACAAAACGATCTTCCGTACGTCGCGATCCAGCAGGCGTTTGATGGCCATCGCGATCGCCAAAAAGGTCTTGCCCGTACCCGCAGGTCCGACGCCAAACGTCAGCACGTGGTGGCGCATGCACGCCACGTACCGCTTCTGCGCGACGGTTCGTGGAGAGATGCCCTTCCCGTCGGAGGGTCGATAGACCACGACGTCTTCGAGCAGGCTGGCAACCTGCGCGTTGGAATCGCTTCGCAGGATCGACAGCGTACGAATGACGTCGCCTGGGTGAAATGGCGAACCTCGATGTGCGACCCCATACAGTTGGCGCAACAGGTTCGCGACGAGGGGAGCTTCCTCGCCTTCCAACGTCACGGCGTTCCCACGAATATGAACGGCAACCCCCGTCTCGCGCTGGAGTGCCTTGGATTCCTGACCCAAGGCATCGAGCACGAGTTGGAAGGGCTCGCGGTTCTCGAAAGTGAGCTTTTGCGAAGCAGTCAACGGTCTACGCAGTACGCGGTACGTGGTACGAAGCGAACCGCAGTGACCATAACACGCGACATCGGAGCTGCCAAAGGCGATCCCACGCAATTGGAATCTGGATCGGATCGTCCGGGTGCAGACGCTGCGTCATCGGGTGAACTGCCCGACCATCAACGCCTCGGCCTGCGCGACGGACTGCCCGGGTTGCAAGATCTGATGTCGAGGCTACTCGGACCTGACGGGTGCCCTTGGGACCGTGAACAGTCGCTCGAGACTCTCAAACCGTATCTCCTCGAGGAAGCGCACGAAGTGCTCGAAGCGATGGAGGATCCCGTGGCCCATCGCGAGGAGCTCGGTGACCTCCTGTTCCAGATCGTATTTCAGAGTGCACTTCGGGCGCAGGAGGGAGGATTTGATCTCGACGACGTCATCGCGGCCATTCGCGCGAAAATGATTCGTCGCCATCCCCACGTGTTCGCTGGAACCGGAGCGAGTGACCTGAGTGCGGACGCCGTGGCTCAGCAATGGGAGTCGATCAAGCGCCGTGAGCGAGCCGGCGACGGCAACATTCCAAATCCGTTGCGAGGTTTGCCTGCGGGTCTTCCCGCCCTCGTTCGGGCCAGTCGGCTGCAGCAAAAGGCGGCGACCGTCGGATTCGACTGGCCCGACATCGAGGGAGCCCTCGCCAAATGGGAGGAGGAGTGGGCAGAGTTCGAAGAGGCTCGAACATCAGGAGATCCGGACGCCATGCGGGACGAGTTCGGTGATCTGCTCTTCGTGCTCGTGCGCATCGGCCAAAAATTGAACCTCGATGCCGAAGATGCCCTGCGACGAGCCAACGCCAAGTTCGAAACTCGCTTCGCTCACGTCATGCGGAAGTGCCACGAGGCTGGGTCGGATCCCGGAACGGTTGGTCTTTCGCAACTCGACGCGTATTGGCAAGACGCCAAACGCGGCGAGCATCGTTCAGACCCCACCGAAGGATGAGCTGCTGGAGTCGCGCACCAGCGGTGCTTCACGGCCTTAAGACGTCCGAGCGCTGGCGCTCGGCCGGCGACGCTCTAAAATTCCCTTTATATGGCGACTGCCGCGCTCGACTTGACCGTGCGGAATGCCTATCGCGAGGAACTCGGCAGCGACGGCCCGTTTCGCGATGCAGAGCCCCATCTCGAAGCCGCCAGCGATGCGCTCAGCATGGCTTTGCTCACGCTCGCAGGTGACGATGACGACCTAGGCGATCGCCTGGGGCGTGCGCAACAAGGCCGAAGGATCCTTGCCGAAGCGCTAACGAGTTTGTCACGGGCTCGGATCTATTTACCCGCGGTCCGCACGCATGCGCTTCCCGTGCTCCTCGCCAACGAGCCGCACCCGGAGGCCGAGCTTCAACGGCTTCGCAATTTGGCGAGCCGGCTCATCTGGCAAAACCACGCGTTTCTTCCGACTCGCCTTCCCGCCAAACCGATGGCGCCCGAAGAAGAAGCCCAGCTCGCACGAGTGCTGGCCGGCCTTGCGCGCAACGCAAGGATCGACCGTGCTTTGCGTTACAAATGGGCCGGTATGTCGGTCGCGCTCGCCTTGTTAGGGGGCGTTCTCGGTCTTTTGCTGATGGGGGCGATCGCTGCCATGGGAGCCGTCGGCCTCACCTTGTGGCAGGTGTCGCAAGATCGGCGGTTATCGGGGGTCGACACCTGACGCGACCGCAGCCTCGTCGGGGAACTCGACGAGCAGGAGCTTGTACGCTGACCCATCGGCATCGACGAGTTCGACCGTGGGCGTCGCCGATTGTTTGAGCGTGATGGTCACCACGGTATCGGAACCCTGCCGCCGCATTCGGACCGTCTCGACGGGAGTCCTGAAAAATCGCAGATCGAGGTGTCGCGTATTGTTGCGCCCAGTGATCCGAGTATTGCGGATACGCAGGGTGATGACCCTCCCCTGTTGCTGGAGCGAATGGGCAACCTGGGCGCTGAGCTGAAAGAAGACCCGCGAACCATCGGTCGTCCGCTCGAATCCGGCCCAGGTCATCGATGCAGGTTGGGTACCGAGTTTCGGGGGTGGATTCGGGGGGACTTGGTTGCCCCGAACCGAAACTCCCGAGTAGTACCCCACGGGGTTCGGTCCATACGTTTGCGGCCCTTTCGTCGGCGCAACGTAGAGCGGCTGGGGGGCCTGTTTTCCGCGAGCAAAGTTCCACGTCTCGGATAAATCCATTGGTGGCTCAGGAGGAGGAGGGGGCTCCGGAGGAGTGTCTGCTCCGGGCCGCCCCGGTCCTGCTGCCGATCGACCTCCGCGAGTCGTCGGAGGTGGGGGCGTTGCGGCATCGCGTGATGCGGAGGACGTTGGAAGGGCAGCCGGCGGTGGAGGCGGTGGGGCGAGCGGAGGCGCTGCAGCTCCCGAAAGCGGAACTCCCATAGCGAAAGCGAAGATGGCCAGCCCGACGTGGTTGCGCGCGAATCTACCTAGTTCGCCCATGACGTGAAGTCTATCGGTCTTAACGGAGCGAAGCCAAATTCAGCCCCGAAGGGGCGTGAGGCCAAATTCAGCCCCGAAGGGGCGCCAGCCCACGGGGGTCACTGGGATCCGCGTAATCGTTGGACTCGATCCATCGACCCCGAAGCGGGCCGACGAGTTGGTGCGACCCGCAAACCACCAGGTGCCCGCCCTGCTCGAGATGATCACGAATCGCTGCGTCGAGACCAGGCTCGGCCGGATTCGCGAAGTGGAGCGCGGCGTCGCGTGGGGGTTCCATCTCGGGATCGAGAGCAACCCACCAAATCGGCCCGAGGGTCCTCAACCGAGCCGTCATCGCCTCGACGTTCTTGTCCGCTTGGCAGCCGAACAGGATCACGAAAGGCCCGCAGTCATTACGAAGCGCAGCGGCGAGGGCCGCGATGCCGTGCGGATTGTGTCCGACGTCGAACGTCACCGTCCCACCCCAGAGCGGGTGACGCTCGAGCCGACCCGACCACGACACCCCATCCAGGTCGCTGGCTTGGGCCTGTGGTTCGATCGTTTGGACCGCGGCCAACGCGATGCCTGCGTTGTGTCGCTGGTGGTCTCCCGCGAGACCGATCGGGGTTCGCACGAGCGGCGGTGCGATCTGGAACGACGCTCCGACCCGGCGAGCATTCGTCTGCAGGACCTGCATCGCCTCCTCCGCTTGAAGTCCGGTGACGACGCGAGCCCGGCCATGGATGACAGCAGCCTTTTCTTCCGCGATCGCGGCGACCGTGGTCCCGAGCCAGCGTTCGTGATCCAGGGCGATTGCGGTGAATGCAAGCGTACCGGCCTGGAGGATGCGCGTGGCATCCCAGCGCCCCCCGAGACCCGCTTCGACGACCAACGTGTCCACGTGGGCTCGTTCGAACACGACGAACGCAGCGAGGGTCAGAACTTCGAAGAACGAGAGCGGTCGCACGAGTTCGACCGCGGATTCGTGTTCGAGCACGAGCGCGATCGCGGATCGAAACTCGGAATCCTCGACCTCCTGGTCGGCGACGCGGATCCGCTCGGTGACCCGTTGCAGATGAGGGCTCGTATACAGGCCCACACGCCGCCCCAATCGACCTAGCGCGTGAGCGGACATCGCCGCCACCGAGCCTTTACCATTGGTGCCGAGGACATGGATCACCGCTCGACCCGCGACCGGCCGACCCAAGCGATCGTAGATCGCGGTCACGCTTTCGAGGTCGAGCCGGATGCCGAGCGCACGGCGAGCGAACAAGGCCTCGTAGGTCACGAAGCGACTCGAGCGTCGCGTTTCACGAGCAGCCCGAGCATGAGGGCGAGTTGATCGCGCAGCTCGAGACGGGACACGATGCGGTCGATGATCCCGTGGCCGAGTAGGAACTCGGCCCGCTGGAATCCCTTGGGCAGTTCCTGCCCGATCGTTTGCTGGACGACGCGCGGACCCGCGAAACCGACGAGCGCATTCGGTTCGGCAACGATGATGTCCCCCAGCATGGAGAAGCTCGCGGCGACCCCACCCGTCGTGGGATGGAGCAGGACCGAGATGTAAGGAAGCTTTGCCTTGCGCAGGCGAGCCCGAGCTGCCGAGGTCTTGGCCATCTGCATGAGCGAAAGCACGCCCTCTTGCATCCGTGCGCCGCCCGAGGCCGAAAAGATGACGGCTGGTCGATCCTGTTCGACTGCGCGCTCGAATACCCGCGCGACCTTCTCCCCGACGACCGACCCCATCGACCCACCCATGAACTCGAACGCGAAGAAGCCGACGCTCACAGGGCGATCACAGATCTTGCCGAGACCACTTAAAAAGGCATCGCTGTATCCGCTGCGCTTGACCGCTTTCTGGAGTCGGTCCGCATACGGGAGTTGATCGTTGAACCGGAGCGGGTCGCCGGATCGCAGGTCCATGTCGTGTTCCTCCCATGAACCCCGGTCGAGCGTGGCCGCAATGCGTTCCACGGTCGGCATCGGGGCGTGGTGATTGCACACCGGACAAACCCGCAGGTTCTGAACGAGTTCATCCGTATAGGTGATCTCCCCACAGGACTCGCACTTGGACCAAAGGCCTTTCGGAACGGAGACCTTGTCTTCGGCCTTGTGCTTCTCGAGCGGGGTTTTCTTGCGACGCCACCAGGCCATGCAGGGCCCCTTCATACCGCATGCACCGAACGTCGTACACCCAACACGGATTCGGCCCATCGGGCGGGTGAGACCGATTCGACCCTTCGGGGGCGTGCGACCGAATCAGCCCTCGAGGGCGCGCCAACAGTTCGGCGCCAACACCGGTTGGACGGCGGTAGGCCCACTCTGGTATCGACGGGGTCCGCATGGTTGATGCTGACCCGCGCGTTGCGAGGCTTCCCCTCACCTATCGTTCCTCTGGAGTCGACATCGATGCGGGCAACGAAGCGGTTCGACGCATCCGTGGTCTAGCCGCCCGCACACGTCGACCCGAGCAGATCGATTCGATCGGCGGATTCGCGGGAATGATCGGCCTCCCGAGCGGCATGAAGGACCCCGTCCTCGTGTCTTCGACCGATGGGGTCGGCACCAAGCTACTCGTCGCGATCGCTATCGGACGCCACGACACCGTGGGGATCGATCTGGTGGCGATGAATGTCAACGACGTCCTGTGTACCGGGGCGTCGCCGCTTTTCCTGCTCGATTATATCGCGTGTGGACGACTCGATCCCTCGATCGTGGAGGCCCTCGTCGCCGGGGTCGTCGAGGGGTGTGTGCAATCCGGGTGTGCGTTGCTCGGTGGCGAAACGGCGGAGATGCCAGGACTCTACGCAGACGGTCATTACGACCTCGCGGCCTTCGTCGTCGGGGTCGTCGAGCGAACGGAGATCTGGGGCCCAGAACGTACGCGCCTCGGAGATGCCATCCTCGCACTGCCTTCGACGGGCCTTCACAGCAATGGCTACAGCCTTGCGCGCAAGGCCTTGCTCTCACCCGAATACGCGGGCCTCAACTACCAGGATCCGTTGCCGACCGCTCCTACGACCACGGTCGGACAAGCCATGCTTGCACCGACCGCGATCTACGCGCGAGCGTTGACGGCCATCCGTTCACTCCCGGTCCGCGCGGCCGCCCATATCACGGGCGGCGGTCTGCTCGAGAACCCGCCGCGCAGCTTCGACGACGCGTTCGCGGCTCGCCTCGATTTGCGGGAGGTTCCCGTTCCCCCGATCTTCCCCGCGATCGCTGCCCAAGGCGTAGGCGAGGACGAAATGCGGCGCACGTTCAACATGGGCATCGGGATGCTGCTGTTCGTCGACCGCGAACGCACGGGGGAGATCCAGGGTGCGCTCGAGTCGGTCGGACAGGCGAGCTACGTCGTGGGGTCGCTCGTCGAGCGATCGTCCGGAGCCGAGGCCGTGCAGTTCGTCGAGTGATGGGGAACCATTGGCCTCCACGACCAATCACTACGACCTCATCGTGTTGGGCCCGGACATCGCGGGGCTCGTCGCGGCGGCGCTCGTCGCCCGCCGCGGTAAGCGGGTCCTCGTCATGCCGCACGGCGGAGTCGATGGAGCGTACCGCCTCGGCAGCCGGGTCCTGCCGCTGACGACGGCCCCCGTCGTGCACATGGGGACGCCGCCCGTCCGTCGGGTGTTTCAGGAACTCGGGCTGCTCCAGCAGGTCCGTCGTCAGCACAAAACGGTCGAAGGCTTCGTTCACATCGCCCTCCCGGGCCAGCGTCTGGACCTGCAACCGGGTGGAAGCAATCGCGCCAAGGAGTTGCGTCGCGAGTGGCCGGACGACCCCGTCCTCGAAGCGTTCGAGCACCAGCAACGGTGGCGAGATGCAGTCACGGATGTGCTCGATCAGTTGCTCTCGTCCGACAACGCGTTGGTCGCGGACGGATTTTGGAGCCGTCGATTTTTGGCCCGCGTCGCGGCTCAACTGCCGGGTCGCGAGACCGACGAGTTTGCACCGTTGGCCGCCGGTCACCCGGCTCGCGACGCGGCGCGGGCCTTCGAACCGTGGCTGCAACACCTCAATCCCGCACAGCTCGGCAAAGCGGCGAGTCTCCGACTCTGCGGGCTGTGGAATCCGAGCCCGGAAGACCTCCCACGCGGGCTCATCCGCGTGCGCGAGCTACTCTTGCAACGTATCGCGTTGCACTCGGGCGAGGTCAAGCCGGACCTCCGAGTGGGTGAGATCCTGCTCAAGCGGGGCCGCGTCGTTGGGGTCACGCTCCTGGGCAAGCCCGATCGATACGGGTGCGATCACATGATCGTCGCCACCGACCCGGGGCGTCTGGTCGATGGTTTGCTCGCCGCCGATCAGCTCCCGAAAGCACTGTCGGCCAATCTCGCCGCGGTGAAGCGTTGTGCCGATCGGTATGTCATGCACCTCGAGATCGCGGAGGCGGGTTTATCCCCCGGCCTCGATGGGATCGTCATGTGTTTGCCCGAGATCTCGGCCAACGATCCGCAGGCGCAACAAAAAACGAGTTTGGGGGTCGGGCGCATGTTCGTTCGCCAGGCCCCGGGCGTCACGGAAGGCACCCGTCGGATCTCGGTCGAACGCATCGTCTCGGCCACCGAGCCGCGTACGACGTTGCGCGAACGTACGTTGAGCGAATTGGATGAACGGGGGATTCTCCCGTTTTGCCACAACCACCTCGTTTGGGTTCACTCGCCGCACGACGGCCGACCCGCGACGAACGGGCGCGGAGAGCCGCTCGCCGATCTCCGCAGCATGACCCCCATGGCACAGCCCATGGAGTCGATCATCGAGCTTCGCGGTCATGAACCGACGCTCGGCATCGGTGTCTTTCCCCATGCCTCGGGCCTCAAGTCGCTCTACCTGGCCTCGCGATTGACGTTGCCTGGGCTCGGACTCGAAGGCGAGTTTTCGGCGGGCACGGTCGCCGCGGGTTTGGTCGCGCCACCGGCTCGTTCCCCATTCGCTCGCTCCCCGTTGTTGAGCCGCGCATAGCCCTGTCTTGTGGCGGAGTCAGAGTCGGCCACCTCCCCGCACCGACGACGAGGCGCGAAGCAACGACGCTCAGGTTACGTCAGCGCGCGGTGAACCTTGGTGAGCAGCTCGTCGATCTGGAACGGCTTCGTCATGTAGAAGCGTGCCCCCATGTTGATCCCCTGAATCATCGTTTTCGGATCGCTCTTCGCGGTGAGAAAGATGACCGGGATCCGCTGCGTGCTTTCGTTGCCTTTGATCGCTTTGACGAACGTCATTCCATCCAAGCGCGGCATCATGATGTCGACGATGATCAGATCGGGACTCACGCCTTCGAGGCTCGTCAGCCCGCTCAACCCATCATCGGCAACGAGTACGGAGTAACCCTTCGCGCTGAGCGATTTTTGCAGCAACGTGCGCACGGACAGGTCGTCCTCGATGATCAGGATGGTCTCGTTCGCCACGCGCTCATGAATTTCGCACGAACGACGCCGGTCGTCATCCTGCTCCGACGTCCCGAGTCAGGCTTGCACTCCCTTCGGTGACCGGCCACGACGATGATCGAGAGGCTTGGGCTCCGGGCATTGCATGGGATACGGACATACCTTTGAGTCGTTCGACTCCACCGTTGCGCCACTTTCGCAATTCGACCCGCACCAATCGTCCCGAACCCGGATCTCGGCGCACGACGAGGTGAGAACCATCGAGCCAGCTTCCGCTATTCGCGTAGACCACCGAACCAAGTCGTTCCACCGTCCCATGGTGGCTGTGCCCCATCAACACGAGCGGAACCCCAGTCACTTCACCGACTTGGGCCGCTACGGCGAGCATGTCGTTGGCGATGTCACGTCGCCGCCGTCCTCGACGGATGAGGGCTAGTCCCAGCAGCGACAACAGAGCGGTGCCCAAGGCGGCCCAATGCCACGGCCACCCCCGGCACGCGATCCCGAACACGGCGAGAACGCCCGGGACGACGACGACGAGTACATGGTCGAGGGCGGTCGCACGAATGAGGCCAGCCACCGTCGTCGCGCTGGGGGGCGGCGCCATCCGTTCGAGCGCCATGAGGGCGCTCATTTGGAGTCCAGCATTCTCGGCGACTCGTGCGAGGAGCTCCGCGTGCTGTCGCCTCCCCGCCGGATCGACTCGCCCAGGTCCCGCCCAGAGCGCAAGCACCCGCCCAGCCATGCGCAAGTACAAGACGATCGCTCGAACCACGAAACGAAAGCCGCCCGCCAAAGCCCAGCGGAAGTAGTCGACGGCGCTGAACTTGTCCGGTGCGTCGTAGTCGATCTCGGGCATCAGGTTCGTGAAATGACGGGTCGCGACCTCGGCCACGGTCTGCACCAAGGCCCCACCTCGAGTTGGGGACATGGCAGCCGGAGTCGAACACGACGGATCGAATTTGTGTCCGTGTTCGATCCACGCCCCTCCTTCCTCGCGGAGGAACCATCGAACGAAACGAACCCGCCCCGTAGGCATCCGGTCGAGTCGAACGAGGTCGGTCCGCGTATCGTGGATCGGCGCCGAGGCATGCCCGATGGCCCCCTCGAGACGCTCCACCAGAGCCGTTCGTACCCCCGGATAGAGGAACTCCGCATCGTGGTTGCCCGTGACGAACACGATGCCATGTCCCGCCTTCAGAAATCCGGCGAGCGCATCTTCGACGGCGGGATGAGCGTCTAGGACCGCATGGAGGCGCTTGATCGCGAGCCGTTCGCCGCTCGATGCCTTGTCCCCGGGAAGCTCGACGTTCCAAAAGTCGATGAAGTCCCCGTTGACGATGAGTTGCCACCGTCCCGAATCGCGATAGTGCGCGATGAACCGCGGGAAGATCTCCTCGATGCGTTCCGCCAGATGAACCCACTCACCTCGCATGCGGGGTTTCAGATGGGAGCCCAAGTGCAGGTCGCTGATGAGGAGAAGATCGTGCACCGGAGCGCTGCTATTGTAACTGTCCGGGTGGGAACGATGAAGCCGATCATCTTTGGAGCCGCCGTGGTCGTGGCGCACGCCTTGTTCTTCTACAACGTGTGGCGCTTTGTCCGAGTCGCGGCCCTCGGTCGCCCCGCCGGACTCCGCGAAACTTGGGGGCAGCGCCTCGCCAGCCTGTTCGTCTTCTTCTTTGGCCAGCGCAAGGTGATGGAGGAGCGGTCGAGCCTGCACCATTTACCGATCTATTGGGGATTCCTCGTCCTCACGGTGGCCTCGTTCGAAATGATCGTCGGGGGTTTGGTCGGGGAGTGGTTCACTCTCGGAACCCTGGTCGGCGAAACCGTTTACGGTTGGATTCGGCTTGCCGTCGACGTGATGAACATCGTGGTCCTTGCGGCGGTCGTCTACGCAATCGTTCGACGCCTCTTCATCAAACCCGCCTTCGTCCCGGCGACGCTCGACGCCATGCTCATCTTGGGCGCGATCGCGACCCTGACGCTCACTCACTATGGTCACCATGGGTGGCGTATGACGGCGCTGCACATGGTCGATCCCATGATGCCGGTCGCCTCCACGCTCGGGCAAGTTTTCGGTCTGTTCAGTGTCGCGGGAGGAGCGTTCGAGGCCCACGTCGCTCCCGGCTGGGCGCATTTCGCTGCCGAAGCACATTGGTGGGGCCACGTGCTCGTACTGCTCGGATTCCTCAACTATCTGCCGTGGTCCAAACACATCCACGTCCTCGGGTCCGGACCCAACATCTTGATGCGGGATCAAGGGCAACGTGGCGTCATGCCCAAACTCGAGCTCTTCACCGGAGCTCCCGACGATCCCGAGGCCGTACCCAAGATGGACAACTGGGGCGTCGCGAAGATCGAAGACTTCACCTGGAAGAGCCTCATGGACAACTACGCGTGCACCGAGTGTGCACGCTGTACGATCTATTGCCCCGCGTTTGCGACCGACAAGCCGCTTTCGCCGATGCACCTGATTCACGACCTCAAGGACGAGATGAAGGATCGGGGCTTCCAAGTTTTGAAGCTTCGCGATGCGGCCGCTCGCCTCGGAGTCTCCGTCCCCGCTCCCGCTCCCGGCGTCGTCGCCGTGGAGCCGCTCGAAGGAGAGCCGGGCTACGAGGAGTTCGTGCAAAACCAAGAGCGTTGGAAGCAAGTTTCGGCGATCGCTAGCAACGGCCCCGCGGTCGCTCACATCGAGACTCTCAAACAACAGCTCGAAGAGATGCCGCCGCTCGTCGGCGGGCGGATCAAAGACGCCACGTTGTGGGCGTGCACGACCTGCGGGGCGTGCCAAGAAGTTTGTCCGGTCTTCATCGATCACCCGCTCAAGATCCTGCAGATGCGGACCCACATCGTCCTCAACGATGAATCCGGTCGAACTCCAGGTGAGCTCACCACGGCCTTCTCCAACATCGAGAACGCCTCCAATCCCTGGGGGCTCCCGCAGGGCGACCGGATGGCGTGGCTCGGGGGCGAACAGGTCCCCACGATCGAAGAGCGGCCCAACGCGGAATACTTGCTGTTCGTCGGCTGTGCGGGGGCCTTTAGCGACGTAGGGAAAAAGACCTCACGAGCGCTCGTCGCCGTGCTGCGGGCCGCTCAAGTCGACTTCGCGGTGCTCGGGTCCGAAGAACGCTGCACCGGGGACACCCTGCGGCGCGGCGGTAACGAGATGGCCTTTCAAACCTTGGCCCAGGCGAACGTCGATCGTTGGAACGAACTCGGCATCAAGAAGGTCATCGCCAGCTGTCCACACTGCTTCCACACCTTGGCCAACGAATACCCCCAGTTCGGAGGTCGCTACGAAGTGGTGCACCACAGCAAGCTCATCGCGCACCTCATCGAGACCGGTCGACTGAAGGTCGATCATCCGTTGCAGCGCAAGCTCACCTACCATGACAGCTGCTACTTGGGTCGTTGGAACCAGCTCTACGAAGAACCCCGCGCTGCCCTCGCGGCGGCCAACGGTGGGGCCCTCGTCGAACTCGGTCGCAATCGCCAACATGGGTTTTGCTGTGGTGCAGGCGGAGCTCGCATGTGGCTCGAGGAACCGGTCGAAAAACGCGTCAACCTCAATCGAACCCGCGAGATCGTCGAAGCCGGGGTCGACACCGTGGCGGTCGCCTGCCCGTTTTGCAAAACCATGATTTCCGATGGAATGAAGCACTTCGCGAAGGATGACCACATCGCGGTCATGGACATCGCCGAAGTCATCGCGGAAACCCTTCCCCAAGGACGCTCATGAACGACTTTTCTGCACGCCCCCCAGGGGCTGAGTCTCCCTCACGCCCTCCAGGGGCTGAGTCTCCCTCACGCCCCCCAGGGGCTGAGTCGGGATCCATGCGAGCGCGCATCCACGATGCCCTCGTCGAAGCCCTCGCCCCCGACGTCCTCGAGGTCGCGAACGAGAGCCACATGCACAGCGTGCCGGCCAATTCGGAAACACACTTCAAGGTGGTGATCGTCGCGGCGTCGTTTGCCGACCAACCACTCCTCGCACGACATCGCCGCGTGAACACCCTCTTGGCGGGGCCGCTCGCCCAAGGGGTTCATGCGCTCGCTATCCACGCGTATACCCCCGAGCAGTGGCGAGCCCGCGGCGGTCAGTTCCCAGCGAGCCCGCCATGCCGTGGCGGCAGCCGCAAGCACTGATCGTGACGTTGCTCGCCAACGAGGCCTAAACGAACCTCTAGAAGGATGCGGGTCATCGAGTTTGCCTCGAGACTCTACGCCCCTACGGCTGAGTGGGCGTAGAGAGGTCGGTGAACGCGGGGACCCGAGGCTTGCTCAGGTCATCGATCCGCCAGCTGCCCCGATGTTGGCGCATGCGAAGAGCTTGACGAGATCCGTCGGGGCGTTCGGCGACGAGGATCCAACTCTCGCCGTCACGCTCATGCTGCCGGCGACGCCATAGATCCGCATCCGGGCATGGGTTCGTTGCGGCACCCGAACGCAGCGCTCCACTCAGATAGGCGGTGCCATCGAATCCGACCGCCGAACCGCGGTACCCAAAGCGAGCCTCCAGCTCACCGGCCCCCAGTTGCTCGCGAGCTTGGCGGGCCCGCTCATCCACCTGGGCTTGAAGTTGAGGGGTGAACAAGATCCAAAGCGCACTCGCGTCGGCGTGCCGACAACTCGTCAGAAAATCGTCGTACAGCCGTTCGACTTCGTGAGGGGTTTCGTCCAGGGTGCCGCGCTCGAGCAGGCGACCCATCCCGCCGGCGCTCGGATCCGTTCGTTGACACGCCGTGGCGAGCCCGACGAGCAGCCAGACGATTCGTGAACGGAATCTCACCGCTCTTCTATCGTCTGTTGGCCATCGCGGGGCAAAGGTCTGCGTTGGGACGTGCGGCTAGCGAGCATGGGCAAGCACGCGTTGCCCATCGGGGAAGCACACTTCGATCTTCCCCGGTGCCGGCGCGGCCTCGACGACCCCTTGTCCGAATTTGGGATGCGCGATCCGGTCGCCGGGCGCATAGGTCTCGTTCATCGCGTACAGCCGAATCGGCCGCGAAAGGTCCGCCTGAATGAGCGGCATGCGAAGGTCGTTGCCCGATGCCTTCGTTCGGCGAGCCGTCTTTTTTGCCCCGATCGCGCGTCGCGTCGTCGTCGGCGCTGGCTTGCGGTTCACGTTTTCCTCGCCCTCGGGCGCGCGGTAGCGGTGATAGGCCATGCATTGCTTGCACTGGACCCGCGTCACTTTGCCCGCGGCCAACGAAACGATGACGTGCCAAGTGGCTTCACACTTGCCGCATATGGCGTAGAGGTCCTTGCCCACCGCGAGATCCATGAGTGGATTGGAGCCTACGCGGTAAGACCTTGCGGAGAAAGGCGGGACCGCCTACGGGCCGAGCCCCGGAGGCCTACCGCGGGTTTCGTCACGAGTTCGCAACGTTCGCGTCAGTACGCAACCGCCATCCCCCCATCGCGATCCACGTCGGCAACCGCGCGATAGGTCCCGTTGGCGAGGTCGACTTCGATGCAGTTGGCATGCCCGATTGCGGGCCGTTTACGGATCGTGTGGCCCCGCGCAACGAGCTCGGCTTCGATATCTGCCGGGATCCGTTCTTCGGTCCAAATGACGTCTGGAAGCCATTGATGGTGGACCCGAACGGACTCGACCGCATCCTCCAGAGGCAAGCCGTAATCGATGATGGCCCGGATGATCTGCGCCACGGTGGTCGTGATCGTCGGCCCGCCCGGCGTCCCGACCACGGCGCGCAATCGCTGGTCTCGGACGACGATCGTTGGCGTCATGCTGCTCAACATCCGCTTGCCGGGCTCGATGCGGTTCTGCTCGCCCTGAACGAGTCCGAACGCGTTCGCGAAGCCAGGCTTGGCTGCGAAGTCGTCCATCTCGTTGTTCAACAGCACTCCGGCGACCACGAAGCCCGAGCCGAACCCCAAGTTCAAGGTGTAAGTGTTCGCGACGGCGTTGCCCTCGGCATCGACCACGGAATAGTGGGTCGTCTCGTGCGACTCCTCGGTGACCGGAGGCACCCCTGCTTGGATTTCGCTCGATGGGGTCGCTCGCTGCGGATCGATCGTCGTCATCCGTCGTGCGACGTAAGCGACATCGAGCAACGTCGTCATTGGAAGCGGAACGAAATCCGGATCGGCCAACGTCAGATTGCGGTCGGCATAGGTTCTCCGCGCCGTCTCCACGTACAGATGGATCTCATCGACGCTCCTCCATGGTTTGCGATCGAGTTCGAGCATCTCCGCGGCGGCCAGGAGCTGTCGGAGGACGACCCCACCCGCCGAAGGGGGTGGCATCGTGATGATCTCGTGATCCCGATACGGGAACACGATGGGTTCGCGGTCGACGGCGACATACTGAGCGAGATCGTCGAGCTGCCAGATACCTCCGGCCTTGGCGACCCCGTCGACCAACGCCCTCGCGATCGGACCCTCGTAAAACGCTCGCGGATCGCTCGCGATCGCTCGAATGGTTTCAGCCAACTCGGGCTGCTTCCAGAGCTCGCCGGTTCGGTAATTCGATCGATCGGCTTTGAGGTAGTGCAGCGCAGACGCTTCGAATTGCGCTTCGAGCATGCGTTCTGCCCCGCGTTCGAGATCGAGCGCATGCCATTCGTCGAGCACGGAACCTTCGCTTGCCAACCGCACGGCCGGTTCCAGGACCTGAGCCCACGGCAATCGACCAAACCGCGCATGCGCCATCGCCATCCCTGCGACCGTTCCAGGAATCCCGGCGGCCTTGGGCCCCACCAAGCGGTCGTTCGTGAGTTCGCCTTGGGGATTGAGGTACATATCGCGTGATGCTTTGCCCGGGGCTCGTTCGCGATAGTCGAGCGCAGCAACGGTGCCGTCCGCCATCCGAACGACCATGAAGCCCCCGCCGCCGAGGTTTCCTGCGGATGGGTGGGTCACGGCCAACGCGAATCCCACGGCGACGGCCGCATCGATCGCGTTGCCTCCTTTGCGAAGGATGGCGAGGCCCGCTTCGCTTGCTTGCGCTTCCGCGCTGGTGACGGCCCCGCGGCGCCCTATGGCGAGTCGCGGCGGATCTCCCTGCGGAAGTTGCGGAGCGCTTTCGGGCGCGGGCGAACGGACGGCGGGCGCCGTTGGCTTCGGTTCTACCGCGGGGTGGCATCCGAAGATGAAGACAAGGAAACCGACGACAGCGGTAGCGACGAGCGGGCGCGGCATGGCGCCAGGTTACGGAGTCCACCGATCCGGCGCAACAGACGCGATGATCGGCTTCAAATCCGCGGGCACCGAGCATGAACTGGTTGCGGTATCCTTGTGTCCTCATGGGGACGGAAGAGGACGCGGAACAGGAGTCGCTCGGCTCCGTTGTCGCCGGCCTGAGCGGACCTCCCCCATTTCGTTTTCGTCCGGCCATGCACTGGAGCCCCATCGTTCTGAGCTTTCCCCACGTGGGGTTGCGGTGGCCGCCCGAGCTCGAGCCGCAACCCGAGGTCGAATTTGGTCGTAATGCGGACTACGAGGTTCAGACCCTCTACGACCGCGTCCAAGAACTCGGCGTGGCGACGATCGAGGCGGCCTACAGCCGCCTGGTCGTCGATCTCAACCGTGCCGAAGACGACGTCTGTCAGGAGCTCGTCCCGGACCATCCCAACCCACGCCCGCGGCGACGGCCCGGAGTGTTGGCCGACGGCTCGGAGCTCCATGGCCACCGCTGGGATCGGCCCGGACGGGGCGTCATGTGGGCGTCGGCGATCGGCCGAGGCCCCGAGCCCGTGCCCATCCTCGAACGCCCGGTCAGCTACGCTGCCTTTCTCCAACGGATCGAGCGCTACCATCGGCCGTACTACGAAGCGGTCGACCTGCTGCTTCGACGCCGGCATCAGCGATTTGGCTACGCGATCCTCATCGACGCCCACAGTATGCCCGGCTCGATCGGGGTCGATTTGGTCATTGGGACGCTCGATGGGGCCAGCTGTTCGGGTCGCCTACGACAGTTCGCGTTGAGCAGCCTTTCCGCTTCGGGTCTCCGCGGAGGTCCGCTGTTGTCCGTGCGCGTCGACAATCCGTATCGGGGCGGTGAGATCATCCGCAGGTTTGGACTCCCCGAGAAGGGGTTTCACGCTTTCCAACTCGAGATCGGTCGCCACCTCTACATGGATGAAGAGCGGAATCTCCTGCTCGACCCCCAGCCCTATCGTGGCAGTGCCTCGAATCGTCGACCGCCGACCGCCCTCGCGGAACTACGGACCCGCCTGCAACACTTGGTGCGTTCGATCGTGGAACGACGCGCAGAACTGGACCTCGGACGCAGCGCCGAGACCGGCTTTGGCTCCGCGGCAGAGTGAACCTTCTCGTCGCTCGTACGTTTCCTTCGCGCATCTACCCATTCGAACCCAACGATGGACATGCCTGTCCCTTGTTTCAACGTGAACTCCCAAGCTACACTCCAGAGCGAGCGGTCTGTGCCATACGGGCGCAGCGCCACTGTTTCCAGGGGCACGGCAACGTGGCTCTCGGCAGCGGCGAGTGGGCGAGCGATCGAGAAGGAATTCGAAGGAAAGGAATTGCGCGGTGAGTAACTCCAGGCGAGATGCGGACGCCTTCGACGACCTGCTCGGGCAACTCGTCGACGAGTTGGCGATGACCCCAACCGTCCCCGAGGTGGCCGAGGTTGAACCTCTGGTCTCGACCCCACTTGCGGCTGCGGGAGGCTCAGCCGTCGTCCCCCCCCCGGCCATACCGGTACCTCCCGGAGCTGGGGATCCCTATCCGATGTCATCGCGTGCGTCGGGTGGCTACCCGGAACCGCGGCGTTCCTCGGGATTGGGTATGGGCCTCGGGATCGGAGCCGGCGTGGCGGTTCTCGGCCTTGGCCTCGGAGCGATGGTCTTGTTCCGAGACCAGCAACTCGCGAACACCTCCTCGGTGACGTCGCCCAACGTTGCACCGGCGCTCGCGAGAACCCCACCTCCCCCACCAGCGCCCGTTTCATCGGTTCCGGTCCCCGTACCGCAGTCGACCTCGGGAGCCGCGGCACCTCTGCCGGTCCCGACGGCGACGCCTTCGGTCGCGGTTCCTCCCGCGGTCGCGGCGGTCGAGCCGGGCTCGGGAGACGCCGAGCCTGAACCGAAGGGCAAGAAAAAGAAGCGCCGGCCATCGTCCGCCAAAAAGAAGCCGTCGAAATCCCAGCCCGCCACGGGCGAGAGCAAACCCGCCCCCAAGGCTCCCTCGAAGACGGTCAACCCGTTCGGATAAACGTTCATGCTCCTCAGCCACGCTTTCGCCCTCGTCCTCATCGATTCGTTCTCTGCCGCGGCCGGCCCAAGCGAAACCGACGACTTCGCCGATATGTTGTCTGCCGAGATCGACGCGGCAGCGCCCGAACCAGCGGAGGAACCGGAAGCCGCCCCCGCAGAAGAACCCGAGCCCGCTCCGGAGCCCGAAGCCGCGACGATGTCGGATGCGGAGCGGATGGAACGAGCGAAAGCTCTCTACGGTGAAGGCGATAGCGCGTTCCAAGCGGGGGAGTTCCCGCTCGCGCTGAGCAAATTCGAAGAGGCGTACAACGTGTACGCGCCCGACCTTCACGTCTTCAACATCAACATCGGGCTTGCTGCGTTCGAGCTGGGCGACTGTGTGAAGGCGAAAGCCGCGTTGCAGCGATTCCTCGACCTCGTGAAGGAACATCCCTCGCGCGAAACGGCCCAAGCCAATCTCCAGGAGATCGAGCGAACGGGCTGCGCCGAAGAGAAACCTCCGGAACCCGTCCCCACCCCTGCCGCGACGACGTCCGAGCAGGAAGCCGATGATGATGACCGACCGCTCCTCACCGCGCGTAAGACCGAACGGGAGCAGCAGGCGGATAAAGAGCGCAAAGAAACTCAATCGAAGAAGAAACCGCTGCTCATCGCCGGCGCGGTCCTGACTTCGATTGGCGTCGCCGCCCTCGCGGGTGGGGCCGCGAGTACGGTCATCGCCAATCAAAGTGCGGACGAGCTCCAAACCCTGTCGTCCCCCTCCCCCGAGACTGGTTTTCCAGCCGGAGATTACTCGGACCCGGACGTCTTCGCGTTGGACCGCAACGAGCTTCCCGCCGCCAACTATGCATCGATCGGATTGTTCGCCGGTGGCGGTGCATTGCTCGCAACCGGCGTGACGTTGATCGTGGTGCACGTGGTCAAGCGCAAGAAGGCGATGTTCTCCGATCCCAACGCTCGTCGAACGCCCGCGCGGCAATTCGTCGGCGCTTCGCCGGTGAGGCTCGATCGCGGCCTCGCGGGTGCGGCGACATTTCGCTTCTAGCGTCCCACGTGATGGTCCCCGACAACCGACTCTCACGCCGGTGCGGCTGAACGGGCCATACCTGCATGCCGCCGTCAGGGTCAACGTCGTCCGCCCGAGCCCTCATCCAGCAACGCCTTGCGGAGGAGAGGGGCACGCTCGGCATCGATGAGCCCGCACCCATCGTGCTCGCGTATCCAAGTCCCTACCGAGTGGGGATGTCGAGCCTTGGGTTCCAGACCTTGTATCGCCGGTTGAACGCCGAAGGTCTAGGGTGCCACCGCGCCTTCTTGCCCGACGAGTGGGAACCAGCAGCGCTGCTCTGGCCGCAACCGCGACAGCCGATCCTGAGCTACGAACAACAGCGGCCGATCTCCGAATATCCGATCGTCGCATTGTCGGTCGCCTACGAACTCGAGGTCGTCGGTGTGATTCGCTTGCTCGAGGGGGCGGGCATTCCGGTGCTGGCCGCACAACGGGGACCGCGGGATCCGATCGTGCTCGCAGGGGGTCCGTTGACCGGATCGAACCCAAGTGCCGTCCTCCCCTTCGTCGACGTCCTCATCGCGGGAGACGGTGAGGAACTGTTGCCTCTGGCGGTGACGCGCATTCTTGGCGCCAGATCACGCGGGGCCGCCTTGAGCGAAGTCCAACGTTTACCCCACACCATCCTCGGGGAAGTGGAAACCGGCCTTTGGAATGCACTGCCCTCGGCTGCACGCGCCCCACGCGAAATGCTCCCTGCCCATTCGGCGATCGTGACGCGAAACACCGAACTCGCCGACATGTTCTTGATCGAACCCGAGCGAGGGTGCTCACGACAGTGCACCTTCTGTGTCATGCGCGGGCCGACGACCGGAGGCATGCAGCTCCTCCCTAGCGACGAGGTACTCAAGCGGATCCCTGAGCACGTCAAGCGGGTCGGATTGGTCGGGGCAGCGGTCACGGACCACCCGCATCTCGAGACGTTGGTCGGTTCGATCGTGGCGACCGGCAGAGGGATCGGCATCTCGAGTTTGCGAGCAGACCGCCTCACGCCGGATCTCGTCGCGAATTTGGCGAAGGGTGGCTATCGCCAGCTCACCGTCGCCTCGGACGGCATCAGCCAGCGAATGCGCGATCGCTTGGCTCGCAAGATCGACGAAGCTGCCCTCCTCCGCGCTGCAAAGCTGGTACACGACAACCCCGCGGTCCAAGGCCTGAAGGTCTACGAGATGATTGGCGTGCCCGGCGAAGAAGACGGTGACGTCGACGAGCTCATCCGCTTCGCACGCGAGCTCGCTGGATGGGTTCCGCTCACGCTGACCTTTTCGACGTTCGTCGCCAAACGAAACACCCCCCTCGACGGGCAACCTTTCTTTGGTGTCAAAGCAGCGGATCGCCGCCTCCAGAAGATCCGCGAGGGCTTGCGCGGACTTGCCCAGATCCGCCCCCAGTCTCCACGATGGGCTCACGTCGAGTACCTGTTGGCGCAACGCGGACCCGAGGGTGGGCACGCAACGTTGGACGCCGTGCGTCGGGGGGGTCGATATCGCGACTTCGTCGACGCGTTCGAACGGCAGCCCCCGCTCGAACGACCCCTCCTCTTCGGCGACGAAGCCGTGCTCGCTCGACGCCAAGGCAAGGCCGCTGGACGACGGCACCCCGCCCTCTCCTCGGTTCCTTGAACGCCGCGCCTCGGGGTTCCCCACGACCGCCCCTCTTTCGGTGGGATGAGATCTTCGTGTGGATTGAGGTCCTCACGCCCTCCGGGGCCGACGTGTCGTCGCGTCGCAGAGGATCGTGGCGCAACGCCCGCTCTGACACGAGCAAAACGTCAGCAAGACGGACGGGGTCCCACAGCCCACTTTTGGGGGCTGGAATGGCCTGCTCCCGAAGCGCGTGGTTGGTCACGCATGCTCGGTTTTGCGATGGTAGCGTGGAACCCGTGAACGCGCTTGGGCCCATGCTGCTCGTTCAGACTCTACGTGCGCTCGAGGGGCTCGACGGTTCGATCCTGCACGCGTTGCCGGATGTCCCGATCGAGGCCACGGACGTCGAATTCGTTGAGGCGCGTCAGGTCGAGACCGTGATCCATGGACGACCGTGGATCCCCCATCGACGCGTCGCCACGGTGACCAAAGGCACGCGGTTGGCTGTTCGCGGCCAGGTGGCCAGCCGCGACGCAAAGGGCTGCGGAAACAAGCCTTGGTACGCCGTGCTTCCGCTCGGGTTCGTATGCTCGGCACACGTTCGTCCCGCAACGACGGCGCCGATCTCGGGGCCCGCGTTGCCGTTGCGCGAGGGCGATCGTCTGCCGCATTCCTACGTTCTCGTTCGCGAAGACGGAGTGCCCCTCTACCGCGATCGCGATGCGATCCTATCCGGTGAGGTCGAACGTTATCTGACCAAAGGCATGTCGCTCGTCGCCGACCGATCGATCGAGGTCGATGGCATGGTGTACTTGGTCACTGCATCGGGGGGTTGGATCCCCAAAGAGAGCTTGGGATGGATGGGCCAAGGATCGCCGTGGCACGGCGTCAGGCTCGAAGATGTGGACACGGGTCCAATGTTCGCCTGGGTCACCAAAAAGGGGGCCGCGGTGTTCGACCGGGATCACGAAGACGCCACGAAAACCGGAACCCTGAGCGGCCGCAGCCGCGTCCCGCTCTGGGAACGAAGCGGGGATTGGTGGAAGGTCGGTGAGAATCAGTGGGTCCAAGCAGAGGATCTGAACGAGGTCCACATCGTCGTGCCTCCGGAGGGAGTGGTCACCGACTCCCGACGGACGGCGACAGGAAACGATCAGTGGATCGACGTCGACGTCGGCGAGCAGGTGCTGGTTGCGTATCGAGGCCCCACGGCGGTGTTTGCAACGCTCATCTCGAGCGGTCGTGGCTCGCCCACCCCACTTGGGAACTATCCCGTTTGGGCCAAGGTCACGAGCATCGACATGTCCAACCAGGACTACGAAGACCATCCGTACCTGGTCGAGGGGGTGCCGTGGGTGATGCTGTTCCAGGGGCATATCGCCCTGCACGGCGCTTACTGGCACGATGATTTCGGCCGCCGCAAGAGCCATGGTTGTGTCAATCTCGCGCCCGCCGACGCGCGCTGGCTCTTCGAATGGGTCCGTCCGGGATTGAAGCACGGGTGGACCGGCTATCTGCCTCGTGAGCTCACCCGCAGTCCCGTCGTGCACGTGCGGAACTCAGCCGCCCGTGACTCCCGGCAGTTCATGCAAGAGCGTGAGTGGGGGCCTCCGGATCCGAAGCTCGAGCAAGAAAAACTGCTCGCCGCCGAACGCCGCCGGGCCGTCATCCCCGAGGAGGAAGCGGAGCGATTGGACCCGGTCTTCGTCGATGCCCCGTTCTGATCCGAACGTGTCGAGGAGCCCACTTCCAAAACCTGTACGGTGCACGACCGTCGGCTAATCTTGCGGACGATGAATCTCGCCCGATTGCGGCTCTGGTCCACCGTCTTGCTCGCCACGCTGGCAAGCTGCGCCGCCGCCTGTACCCACCGCGGTTATCGGGCCGTCGACGTTCCAAGCGCGGGCGTCACGTTCACCTATGCCTTCGACACCGGCGCACGCTTCGACGGAAAACTCCACGTCGGAAACATGCAGCAGGTCGAAGGCCTCGGACCGCAGAGTCGAAACATCGAATTCGCGGCCGCGCTCGTCGTGCTCGGGCCCGACAGCACGCGCAACGGCACGATCCTGAGCGCGGAGCTACGCGACGTCCAACTCGAATGGGACCTCCCGCCCGGTGCAACGCTGGCTCGGGACGAGTTCCGTCGGGCGGCACTCAAGACCTTGGACGGACTCCAGATCAAGTTCGTCGTCGATCGCGTGGGCCACGTGCTGCAGATGCCCCGCCCACCTGCCCATCTGCCCCAACCCCTGCAGGATCTCATCGTGGCAGCCTCTGCCGGGCTGGAACGCAGCTTCGTCGTCTTGCCCAACAAGCCCCTCCATCCGGGTGATCATTGGATCCCCTCGCCGGTCGCCGAGGACGATGGCCCGGAATTGTCGATGACATTCGAGGGGCTCTTTCGTCCAAAAGATGGCACCGATGCTCTTGCGCGACTGATCATCGAACATGCCGAAACCCGGGTCGTCGACGACGATGAAGGGCGTCACGTGACCGATGTACATGGCGAAACGCGCGTGTGGTTCTCTACGGCGGGGCACGTTGCACTCGTGGAGAGCGACGAACGCACGATCGACGGGCGTGAGGGGGTCACGCTCACACGCATCCGGGCGGAATGGACCGGTGGACTTGCGGCCGGGGCCGCAGCCGTCGAAGCAGCCGGTGTCACCGATCCGTGCAACCCCGACTACGCGGGCTCGCGACTGTGTGAAACCACCTGAGCGACCGGTTCGCCATCCCAGCCGATGCATGGCTCAGGGGATGGCTCGTACGGTCGATCGGCGTTCACGAAATGCCGAGGGACACGTTTCGAGATCCCACACGTAATCTCGTACGGGATCGTTGCGGCCCAATCTGCCATCTCGTGCAGGTCGATCGTTTCGAGCCCTTGATCGCCGAGCAGCGTCACCTCTTCGCCCACGCGCACCGCGGGGATGTCGGTGACATCCAACATGCACACGTCCATCGTGATCGTGCCCACGACTCGGCAACGATGGCCACGGACCAACATCTGAGCGCGACCGGTCATGTTGCGCGGGTAACCATCCGCGTAACCAACCGGAACGATCGCGAGGATTGAGTCACGACTCAATCGATCGCGCCCGCCATAAGACACACGGGTGCTTCGCGGCAGCGCACGGAGACCGAGGATCCGAGAACGAACGCTCATCGCGAGCCGCAGCCCCGGCAACGCCACCGCCGGAGACGATGACGAGCCGTACAAGACGATCCCTGGCCGCACCATGTCGAAGTGCGCATCGTGGAATCGGACGAGCCCGGCGCTATTGCTCGCGTGGATGAGGTTCGGGATCAGCCCTCGGGCGGAAAGCGACGCCACGCAACCACGGAACGCGGCGATCTGACGCAACGAGGTGACGTCGTCGTCGATATCGTCCGCGCATGCGAAATGGGTCATGAGCCCGTCGAGCTGCAGGGATTGGCCTTCATCGGCGCAAAACCAATCGATCAGCTCGGGAAGGTCTTCGGGCAACACGCCGAGTCTCGACATTCCCGTGTCGACTTTGACATGCACACGCAACGGACCCATGCCGGACCGTCGCACCGCGCTCGCCAAGACTTGGAGATGATCCGAGGACCAAACGACCGGGATCAAAGCACGATGCACGATGACGTCGGCGGAATGCGGCAATACGCCGCCCAGGACCAAGATCGGTCCCTCCACTCCGCCCTCGCGCAGTTCGACCCCTTCCTCGACGAGGCTGACCGCAAGGCCCCAGGCACCGGCATCGACGAAAGTCCGCGATGCTTCGATCGCTCCGTGACCATAAGCATCCGCTTTCACGACCGCGAGCACTCGGCACGCGGGCCCAACGTGACGTTGAACCGCCCGCAGGTTCGACCTGAGAACCTCGAGGTCGATGCGGGCATACGTTGGACGAAGGTCGGAGCAGTCGCCGACGTGAGGCGTGCTCGGCCACGAGGCCATGTCGGACTCTACCACGGCACCGAGTCTGCATCGCGAAGTTCGCGGCCGGTTTTGTCCCATCACCTTCGATGTACGAACGAATCGCCAGCGAACTTCCAGCGGGACTTCGATTGCGGTTAGGCCGCAGCCACGGGATCGGCGAGCAGGCGCCCGTCGAGGATCAATCTCCGACCACTGCTCGTGACCAACCCATTCTTGGCCATCGCGCTGAGCGTTCGGGAGACCGTCTCACGGCACGAACCCACCATGCGAGCCAGCTCCGACTGCGTCGGGACAGGCGCCAGTATCCATTCGCTCGCGATCTGCCCTCGACGTCCTTGGCGTTGCGCCAGCCGGACCAACGTTCGGCGTAGACGTTCCTCGACGTCATAGAGGGCCAAGCTACTCGCGACGTTTTCGATCTCGCGGAGCTTGTCACCCACGAGGCGCATCAAACGGAACATCGTCTCGGGGACACGCCGCACATGAGCCGCGGCCACGTCGGCGGGGATGCGGAGCAGTTCCACCGCCGTCGCGGTGACGACCGAAGTCGACATGCCCTGCTCATCGAACACGCAGCTTTCCCCAACGACATCCCCTGGTCCAAGCGCGTTCAAGATGAGATCGCGCCCCTGCCCCTCTCGGATGACATTCAAACGTCCACGTAGGACGACGTAGATCCCGTCGGGGGAGCGTCCTTCTTCGACGATGACCACGCCTGCCGACTTCCGCAGTCGCACTGCCGAGGCCGCCAACCCAGCAAGTTCCTCGGGCGACGCCGCGGTGAACGGTTCCACGGCCGCGAGCACCTCACGTACGGGCATTCGCTCAAGAGGCATGCCGAGACGACGAACTTCAGGGGCTGTAGTCATGCCACGAGCTTTGAGCAGGGAACGTGCCATAACCGCAAACTGCAAATCTCGATGGGTATGGCGGTCGACTCGCTCGTGACATAGGCTGAGTGTTGCCGAAAGCAGACACTGGTGCCGTGGGGCCACGGCGCGTCACCAGGTTCACACTGCGCAACCGATCTCGCCCTACGGCTATCTAGACGGCGCCCCAGGCACCGTGTACACATTCGCGGATGAGGCAGATCGTGGTCAACGGCGAAGCTCGTCCGTTGTCGGACGCCGCTACGGTGGCGGATCTACTGTCCGATCTCCGCCTGGATCCCGAGCAAGTAGCCGTTGAACGAAACCTCGATATCGTGCCCCGGAACCGTTACGGCGAGACCACGCTGGCCGCTGGGGATGTCTTGGAGATCGTGACGTTCGTCGGCGGAGGATGAAACGTGACCGCAGACCCTTCGGATACCTGGACCCTCGCGGGTCGGACGTTCTCGAGTCGGCTACTCGTCGGTACGGGCAAGTACCGTAGCGGGGAGCAAACGCGGGAGGTCCTCGCAGCCACCGGCGCGGAGATCGTCACCGTTGCACTTCGTCGCGTGGATCTCAAAGCCAAGGAGAACCTGCTCGGCTACATCGATCGCGACCGCTACGTGCTTCTGCCGAACACGGCTGGTTGCTACACCGCCGAAGAAGCGATTCGAACATTGCGCCTTGCCCGAGAGCTTGGCATTTCCGACATGGTCAAACTCGAGGTCATTGGCGACCCCCGAACATTGCTGCCCGACAACGAGCAAACCTTGCGAGCGGCCCAGCAACTCATCGACGAGGGCTTCGTCGTCCTGCCTTATGTTTCGGACGACCCGATCGTGTGTCGCAAGCTCGAAGACATGGGCTGCGCGGCCGTCATGCCGCTCGCAGCTCCGATCGGCAGTGGCATGGGCATTCGTAACCCGCACAATCTCGCGCTCATCATCGAGCAGGCCAAGATCCCGGTGATCGTCGACGCGGGAGTCGGAACCGCTTCGGATGCCGCGGTCGCGATGGAGCTTGGTTGCGATGCCGTACTGATGAACACGGCGATCGCCGAGGCCGAGCACCCGGTGCTCATGGCCGAAGCGATGCGTCTGGGCATCGAAGCAGGCCGAAAAGCTTATCGCGCGGGGCGAATGCCCGTCCGTCAACATGCACACGCTTCGAGCCCGTCGCTCGGCCTCATCGAGTGATCGAATCGCTTCGATGGGCCCGGCGTGATTCAGTTGCTTGCGATCACCCCGCCCGACGGTGAGGTGGAGCCGAGGCTCGTCGACGCGTGGGTCTCCGCGGGCGTGAAGGCGGTTCGGTTTGCCGTACTGCTCCGTGCGCCCGGCCTCGACCCTTTGGCCCTCGTCACGCGCTTTCGACGGCTTCTGACCCCGCTCGACAGCCTACGGATTCCTGTGCTGCTCTCGATCGACCTCGAGGACCTCGACCTCGCCGCGGATGTCACTCGCGACGCGGGCCTCGCGGGGGTGCAGCTTCGCGGTGATCCGGCCGTGGCCGCACTCGACCGCGCTCGCCAGCGCCTCCCCAACGCTTGCCTCGGTCGTTCATGTCACGGCGCGCCGCAACCTGGCGACGACTTCGTGGACTACACATGTTTTGCACCGGTTTTTTCGCCTCGCACCCAGGATCCCGCTCGAACTAAACATGTTGTCGGAACCGTGGGGCTGCGCGCGTGGACGACAACGGCCGATCGCTGGATCGTCGCGTTGGGTGGGATCACACCGGACACGGCCCAGGCTTGCCTCGATGCGGGGGCCCGAGGACTCGCGTCGATCTCCACTTTCTTTGGCGCTCAGCCGCGGGTCATCGAAGATGTCCGCGCCCTCGTGGACCGGCTCGAGGCGCAGGACGATGTTTCGCTCCCCTCCCCCTGAAGAGCCCGCACCCCTTCCGCTACCGCAGCAGCGTCCGTGGTCGGCTCGACTGGCTTGGCTGACCCTGGCCGTGGCCGCAGGAGTTCTCGTCACGCGCATGAGCATTGCGACGGTGGTCTGTATCCACGGGGAAGGGATGGCCCCTGCCCTGCGGAGCGGCGACTACGTGTTGCTGTTGCGAGACCGTCGCAGCCTCGCCAGAGGGGATATCGTCGTTTACGACCCAGGCGCCACCCCGGAACGCGGAACTCCAGAAGCCCGGGGAGCCGACGAGGACGATGCCTGGCGAGCCTCGCCGCGATCGGGGGAGCGCTTTCCCGATCCCTCGCAGTCCCCCCGAGACGTCCTGCGCGACACCGCTGTCGTGGATCGCGACGCCGTCGAGAGCCACTGGGCCAGGATCCGGCAGACCGCAGATCGCGGGACGACCCGCACGCGTGACCCGATGCGCGTGGGCAGAATCCTGGCGATGCCGGGTGACACAGTGGCGTTTCACGTCCGCGGAGCCCCACTTGGACTCGCGATTGGGGATCACGCGGGCCTCGTCTCTAGCCGCCCTGACACGATCGTCGACGGGCCGAGGAACACAGAGCCACTCGAGGCCTGGCCTGGGATGAAGCTACCCGATCCGGGTGAAGGGCCGGTCGAGGTGAGCGCCCAGGGGTATCTCGTCGTTGCGGACAATCGCGACGAGGCCGCGTGCTGCGATTCTCGCGCGCTTGGCTGGATTCCCGACGATGCGCTGCGTGGCAAGGTGCTCATGCGGCTTTCGGCGATGCAGACTCCCCCCGATCCGCTTGCTGGGCAGACGAGCAGCGCCGCCGCGATCGACCCTTGACGCTGCCGACGACGTCACGTAAACCCCTCGCTCCCAAGCCGCTTTAGCTCAGTTGGTAGAGCAGCTGATTCGTAATCAGCAGGTCGTCGGTTCAAGTCCGATGAGCGGCTCCAAGCCGCGCGGGTCTGGCTCCCGCGCCAACGTTTCGACTCCGGCGGGCCCCGTTCGTGTGTGGCCGTCTTGCTGTTGACGCGAGAGCCCTCGAACGCGGAGCTAGCCCTGGCGAGTGCCTCCAGCATCCCGGACCTCGATGCTCTCGAGAGGTTGTTGAGCCGTTGGAGGGTGCTCATCGAACGTGGGCGAGGTCGCCGGACCAAACACGACGATACGTGTCAGTCGCTCGAGGAAGGATGACCGGCCCGTTCCGCGACCGAGTTCGAGGGTCGTAACCTCCACACGGTCGATGCGATGGATGGTGTCAGGACCTGCTGGGCAGGGCTCCAACCATTCGCTGATCGACGACAACGCGTAGTGGTCGTTTTCGTCCTGCCCGAGATACAGCATGATGTGCCCGGGCATGTAGAGCAGCAGGACGCCAAGCTCGGCTTCGCGAGCGATCGTCTGCAACTTCTCGGCTTCCGAGCTTTGGGAGACGTCGATGCTGCGAGAGCCCTGCAGCGCTTGAACCCCCGAGTGCCGGGCCAACGCGACGCCAAACGACGCGAACAGGTCGCGCAAGAAGCTCGAGCAATCGCGATCTCCTCGGTAACCGCCCCATCCATAGGGGTCGTCGAGCATGCCGAAGGCCGCTTCGAACAGGCGCCTCCGCGTCAAAGGCCTCGGGTCTTCGGCGACCCCGTGCCCCCGCTCGACACGATCGACGCGTAAACCCGCTTCCGCGGGCCGCAACACGGCAAAAGCATCCGTCTCTGCGGCCACGATCGGCAGAGAAACGCCCGCGCGGATCCGAAATCCGCCCTCGGTGACGACCTCATCCGAATGCGACACCACGCGGGTCGGCCGTTCCCATGCATGGGCATCCGAAGTCGAGAGCCGCGGACCGACCCCCTCGGGGTGCACCCATCCGACCGTGTGCTCGGCTCGAGCGTACAGCCAGTCCCCAGCTCGTGAACGCCGAAGGATTCGCAAGGCCTCCCCAGGGTGAAGGGTCGCGCAAGCGTTGCGATCGAACGCTCGATCGACGGGAATCGTGTAGAGGCCGCTGTCGAGCGGAATGCAATAGAGCTGGGTTTCGTGCAAGACCAGGCGCACGTGATCGAGGGGGGCCGACTCGGACACGACGACCCGCGCGGTCTCGAAGGATCCCGGATGACCTTCGACGTAGTGACGAGCGTCGATCTGCTCGGCCATATACCGCAACCGCTCGGAAACCGCGGCCAGGTTCCCCTCGACTTGGGCAAGACCCGTGGACGCAAGCGACCGAGGTCCCGCCGACAGCTCGAACGCGCTGCGGTTGAGCAGGGCGATGGACGCTTCATCGAGCAGTACACCATCGGCGTCGACCCCCCAGCCGTCGATCCAAAACTCCGCCGAGCGATGACGCTCGGCGGTGCCCGGAGGTCGGTCCGAGCGAATCGGTTCGTTCGGACAGTTCGCCGCGACGACGATCGAGGATTCCGCGGTCAAAGGGGACTCTGAAGGCCCACACGACGCGAGACCAAAGCAGAAGAGCAAGAGTCCTCGGTAGGTCATTCGACTCCTACGCACGTGAGGACGTCGAGCTTCCTCGTCACCCCTCGATGTCCACCCATGAGGAGGCTAACCCACCACCGCGTTCTTGAGTCTTCGCGCGGATGGCGCTATCGTGCTCGAACATGGATGTTCTCGCCGCGTTGGGGCAAGCCACCAAACAGCTCGCCGCAAAGCCGAGCAAAACAGATGTACCGATCGAGTGCGTCGCCCCATCCGGGTTGCCCGCGTGGCTCAAGCAACAGCCCCTCGTCGTGCAGAACTGGCTGCAGTCCATCGGTTTCAGCGCCAAGGGCGGTCGGCCGGCGTTGATCCCCAACCGGAGCGGCGATCTGCAGCGGGTGATCGCCGGCATCGATCCGAAGACGAGCACGCCATGGAAGTTCGCGGGCCTGGTAGGTGCGCTGCCCAAGGGCCGCTACGCCTTCCAAAATCTGACCGATGAAGGTGCGGCGACTTCAGCGGCCATCGGGTGGGCACTCGCGACGTACCGCTTCACTCGCTACAAACGGAGAAGGTCGACGCCTCCGATCCTCGTGTGGCCGGAGCTCGCCGATCGAGCGGCGGTCGAGCGCCTGTGTGGCGCCATCTTCTTCGGCCGAGACCTCATCAACACGCCGACCGAGGATATGGGGCCCGCCGAGCTTGCCGCAGCTGCGTCGTCGCTCGGGCGACTCCATGGCGCGATCGTGAACGTCGTCGAAGGCGACGCCCTGCTCGACAAGGGTTACCCAGCAATTCACGCGGTCGGACGCGCGAGCCCTCGAGCGCCTCGTCTGGTGGACATCACGTGGGGAAACCGCAGTGCACCTCGGCTTCGGCTCGTGGGTAAAGGTGTGTGTTTCGATACCGGTGGCCTCGATCTGAAGTCCGCCGCCGACATGAAGCTCATGAAGAAAGACATGGGTGGCGCCGCCTCTGTGCTCGCGCTCGCCCACATGATCATGGACGCCAAGCTTCGTGTTCACCTTCGTGTGCTCATCCCCATGGTCGAAAACAGTGTATCGGGCAATGCCTTTCGACCTGGCGACGTTCTCCAAACGCGGAAGGGCCTCACGGTCGAGGTGGGGAACACCGATGCCGAGGGGCGCCTCATCCTCTGCGATGCCCTCGCCGAAGCGGATCGTGATGATCCGGATCTGATTATCGACTTCGCGACCCTCACTGGAGCGGCTCGCGTCGCGCTCGGTACCGAGCTACCCGCGCTGTTCTCCAACGACAAAAAGCTGGGTGCAGTCGTGATCGCCCGGGGAAGGAAGCACTACGATCCGCTCTGGCCGCTGCCACTGTTCAAGCCTTACCGCCGTTATCTCGAGAGTTCGATCGCGGATCTCAACAACATCGCGAGCGTGCCGTACGGTGGCGCGATCACGGCGGGCTTGTTCCTCCGCGAGTTCGTGAGGCCAAAAACCCCATGGATTCATATCGATACGATGGCGTGGAATCTTTCTTCGCGGCCCGGACGACCTGCTGGTGGTGAGATTCTCGGGGTCCGAGCCGTGTTCGCAGCGCTCGCGGAGCGATACTCGGGCTGAGGTCGGTGACACCCGAATTCCCACGCGTTCGAATGAAACGTCGCCGTTTGCAAAGAGCCCGCGGTACCTGTGGTGGCACGAGCGCGTGGGCCGAGGTCGCTAGCTCCGACGACTCGTCGCCCTCGATCCGTTGCGAGTCCAATTGCCTCGCAATGCAAGGGAAGAGAGTCGATCCTTGACCTGTTCTTCCTTCTTGCTAGTTTGCCGCGACTCACGTGCCGTCGTCGAGACCGTTCAGAGACCTCCAAGACACTGACGACCTCGACGAGGTCATGACCCCCAACTCTGGTCCGGTCGTGATCGATGCGTGTGCCGTCGGCGGCTGCGGGCCGCAACCGGAACCGTCCACGACGGGCTGCACGCTGGAGACCTGCACCCTGGAGACGGTTGCAAACGAGTACGCCGAAGCCTCGGTCACCTTCTGCAAACTTCATTCGGACGTCGCTCCGGACGTGGTGGAAGCGCTCGGGATCCGGTGCTTCCCGACCCTGTTGCTGTGCCTCGATGGGCAAGTCATCGACGCGGTCGTCGGACGCTTCGACGCCAAGAGTGTCCGAAAGCGGGTCGACTGGCTGTTGCGGCAAACCGAGCGCCAGGGACTGTTCGCTCGAATCTTCTGGGGACGACGTACCACCGCGTAGCCTCGAGTGTCGCGAATCCCCCCCGCCAACGAATTCCTAGCCGCGCGAGCCCAACTCGGGGATCGCGTCCGTCGCACCCCTACGTGGCGATGGGATGATCCTTTGGCCACAGCGCTTCCAGAGGGCGCTCGCGTTTGGCTGAAGCTCGAGCTTTTCCAAGTGACGGGAAGCTTCAAGGTGCGGGCAGCCTTGCTCGCGGTTGCGAACCTCCCCGAGCGGATCCGACAGCGAGGGCTCGTCGCCGTCTCCGCGGGCAACCACGCGATCGCGGTAGCCTACGCGGCGCGTTCGTTCGACACCACGGCGCGGGTCGTGATGCCACGCAATGCCAACCCGGCCCGCGTCGCCGCGTGTCGCTCGCTCGGCGCCGACGTCCGATTCGCCGATAACGTGCATCACGCATTCGCCCAGGCGAACGAGATCGCGGAGCAGGAGGAGCGGACGTTCATCCACCCGTTCGACGGCGAGGCGATCACGCTCGGTACGGGAACGGTGGCCGTCGAACTGCTCGACGACGTCCCCGATCTCGATGCGGTCATCGTTCCGATCGGAGGAGGCGGGCTGTGTTCTGGCATCGCCGCGTACATCAAGGCTCGGCGCCCCGAATGCGCCGTCTATGGCGTAGAACCGATCGGCGCCGACACGATGACACGGAGTCTTCGGTCGGGTCGGCCCGAAGCCATCGAGTCGGTGCAAACCATCGCCGATAGCCTCGGAGCCCCCCATGCGTGCGAATACAGCTTCTCGATCTGCCGGGCATGCCTCGACGAGGTCGTGCTCGTGAGCGACGAAGCGATCTGCCGTGCCCTCGCCCTTTTGTTCACTTCGATGAAACTCGCGGTCGAACCAGCGGGCGCCGCAGCGACGGCCGCCCTGGTCGGGCCGTTGCGCGAACGACTCGCACATCGTCGCGTCGCGGTCATCGTGTGCGGTGCGAACATCGATGCGACATCGTTTGCTCGGTACTTGTCGATCGGCACCCAAGCCCAACCACCCGTCGATTCGAGCGACCCAGCGCCCCAATAATCGGACGAGCTCGGCTGCCAGCGTGCCGGACTGGACTGGCGGTGCTCTCGTGAGTCCAAATCACCTTGCGCTCGTCGAGCCCCCCTACCGCCGCTCGCGAGCGTCGATCCGATCGAGCGTCGCTTTCTTGGAGTCCTCGGCCGTGAGGGCTAGCGTAGCCACGATGCCCGACGTCCGCCGCGCATTTCCCACTCGACCCGTCCAAGCGATCCCTGAGTCGTCGAGGGAACTCATCCTTTCGATTTGCACCCATGAGGTCGTCGCTGGCCTGTTGCGAGCCCATGGTGCGGACGCTTCGACCCTTCGGGCGTCCGAAGAAGCGCTTCGCGACAGCTTTCGTCCCGAGTCCGCCGATTGGCGCCTGCGTCTCGCGGCTCGTGGCGGTGACGATGGTGATCTCGCGCTGCTCCTCGCGATCTCCCGCAGTGCGGATTGTCAGGCCTACCAACTGCTCGAACACGCCGGCATTCGCTGTACGGACCTGCGTCGAGACATTGTCGACGCCCTCCGGGCGACGGCAGGAAACTCCGTCCCCGATCGGCGGCTCGGCTCCATGCCTACGCGAACCATCGGGAGGGTAAAACCTGCGACTGCACCCGGAAGCTCTCCGCGTCGCGCCAGTGCACAAAAGCCAAGCGAGACCGCTCGCGCACCGATCCCACGTGCGTCCGGCCAAGCCGCTCCGGATGCGTCGTCCTCGCTGTCCCCATCGACGTCGTCGCCCCGGCCCAGGCCCGTGCCACGAGGCCCGCAGCCGCTCGATCCGGACACCCTGCCCACGTTGTGTGGACGAACCCGAGAACTCGCTCGTCTCGCGGATGCAATCGGTCGTCGACGCGTCCGCGCTCCCCTCCTCGTAGGACCACCCGGATCCGGCCGCAGCTTGCTCGCGTCCCACCTCGCCAAAGTCTTGCCCGACCCCGTGGTTCGACTCGATGCCACGGCCTACGACTCCGAGGAACGGTTCGTCGACGACATCCGGGCCGTCGAGTCCTTGCAAGGCATCGCCATCCTCGACGATCTCGATCGCGTCCCCTCCGAAGCCGCCCCCTCGTTCGTCGCGGCGATGAGTCATGTCTGGACGACCGGGAAACCGCGGATGGTGGTCGTGACCTCACCCGACGGGCACGGACGGCTCACGACCTGGCTACCCGGAGTGATGGAGTCGGTCGATGTCGTGTCGCTCGACCCTCTCGAAGGGCCGGATCTGGAAGCTGCGGTCCACGAAGCCGGTCCGAAGATCTTGGCCGAACACGGCCTCTCGCTGCACAACGACGCCAAACTCGGCGAACTCACGCGATGGGCCGAGCGATTCCTCACTGGCTTGGCCATGCCGGCTCGGGCCCTCGACCTCCTCGATCTCGCGTGCGCCCGGACGCTTCGACAGGGTGGCACCGAGGTCCGTCGCGCGACATGGCTCGAGATCGTGAGCGAATGGAGTGGACTTCCCCCGACTCGAATCGAAGCCTGCGGCGATCGGGACGTTCTCGATCTCGAACGCAAGCTCGCCGATCGCGTCGTTGGGCACGGTCATGCCATTGCGGCCGTGGCGGGGCTCATTCGGCGCAACCGGGCCGGGTTTGGTGGGCAGCGTCCGATCCTCACCGCGCTGCTGCTCGGACCGAGTGGGGTGGGCAAGACCGAACTCGCCAAAGCGCTGAGCCACGCCCTGTTCGATCGCGAAGATGCCCTGCTGCGGCTCGACATGAGCGAGTTCAGTGAACCCCATGCGGTGGCTCGAATCATCGGGGCACCTCCGGGCTACGTGGGGCATGAGCGGGGCGGGGCGCTCAGCGACCCGATGCTGAACCGACCGCATTGCGTGGTTCTGCTCGACGAGATCGAGAAAGCCCATCGCGATGTCCACCTGCTCTTGCTCGGGATCTTCGATGAGGGCCGACTCACGGACGGCCGCGGACGACTGGTCGATTTTCGCCACGCCGCGATCATCATGACCTCGAATCTCGGGTCGGACCGAATCGTCGTCAACGGGGGTCAAGACGCCCGCATGGACGAATCGCAAGTCCTCCGAGCTGCGCGCGACGCATTTCCGATCGAACTTTGGAACCGCATCGAAGCTCCGCTCGTGATGCAGCCATTGCTCGGCCAGGAGCTCACTCAGATCTGTCGTCGTCTGGTCCGACAGTCGAGCGACCGCCTCCTCAAGGAACGCGGGATCCGGTTCGAACTCTCGACCGAGGCCTACGACCACATGATCGCCTTGGCAGGGCGAGATCCCTCGCTCGGCGCTCGACCGTTGCGGCATTTGCTCAAACGAGAGGTCGAGTCCCCGATCGCGGATGCGATCCTGCGCGGCAAGGTCCGCGCGGGCGGTCAACTTCGCGTGGACGTCGACAGCGGTCGATTCACGTTGCGTTGAGCAACGACGACAGACGTGCACTCAACGTGCGGTAGAGGGCCGCGTACTCCGGTTCGAGCGCTTCGATGTGCGCTTCGACGGTCGCCGCGTCGCCACGGGCTGCGGGTCCGGTAACGCCGGCAGGGATCCCGAGTTCGATCACGTTGTCGAGCGCACTCCGTAGCAACGTTGCCATCGCCGAATCCACCTGGTCGCTCGGATGCCCTTGCCGCTTCAGGATCGTGCTAGCGGCTTCGAGGAGCACCGACAAGTGATTGGCAGCAAGGCAGCACGCGGCGTGATAGCGAGCGCGACCCCGACGATCGAGGTCTTGGAGATCGAGCCATCGCTCTGGTCCCACGAGTTCGCCCGCCAAAGCACGAGCTGCGGGATCGCCCTCGACCCCGAACATCGCGGAGCCCAAGACGGGCGGCCATCGTCGCTCTCGCCGTAGACTACAGATGGGGTGCAAGGTTCCGACGGGGTGACCCGCTTCGCGCAAGGATGCGAGACCTTGGGATGCCGGAATCGCACCTGCAGCGTGAAGGACCGGCAGATGAGACGCGATGGCTCGAGATCGCACGAGCCCCAGCGCAACGGCTTCGATCGCATCGTCTCGCACGAGGATCCACACTCCCCGCGTGCGCCCGTCGAGGACGACATCGGCGGAGCCGGAGGTGACATCGTGCCCGACGACCTCGTTCACATCCCAGCCGCGATCTCGTAACCACTCCGAAGCGTGGCTGCCCGCGTGCCCTCGGCCAATGACGGTGATCGCAGGGCGGACATGGGCGAACTCGAGCGCGTGGGCAACCGCCGCGGGCACGGCCGACCGCACCGAAGCCCAATCCCCCGCGGCCATCCACGCGCGGATGTCGGTGCTGCGGACCTCGGGAAGCATCGCGGCCCCTACAACCGAATGACCTGCACGCGGGACCACGATCGGTCGAAACTCGCGTTCGATCCGATCCCACCGATGCCATCGCGAGGATTCCGTGAGGATGTCCGAACCGACCACGAGGCGAAGCGTTGCGGCCGGGAACCGCGGCTGCAGGGCCTCGAGCAATCGCAGAGTGGTACTCGGTCCGGGCTCTGCGTCGGCGAGATCGCGTTCGAGGGTCGTAACTTCGACGAAGTTCCCATACGGGTTCATCGCCAGCCGGGTCCAAGTCCATCGCGAGAGAAACGGCGACAGCTGCTTACCCAATGGATGGTCGACGCACGGAGCCACGATCACGTGATCGACGAGATCGAGCGCCCGCAGATAACCCGGCAGCAGTGCATGACCAAGATGCGGTGGATCGAACGACCCTCCGTATACGCCCACCCTCTGGGGAACCCCCGTCATCGCCGAGTGTGCAATACGATGATTTCATCACAACTCGAACGAAGGCACACCGATGTTCGAACATGTCGATCCCGGTGAGGCGATCGAACGCGGCTTGGATTTTCGGGAACGCGATACTGGACTGGGTCGCCGCCGGTCGTGCAGGGTTTGCGAGGCTAGACACGCGGTGCGAAGGCGAGATGACGTGTCTTGGCCCCCTCGCACGGGAACTTCTTGCGTCGCGTCACCGTGTAACGGGTTTTGTGCAGCGCCTTCGAAACCGCGGCGTCGCCGTCGCACAACTCGGGCTGTTCAGAGTCGGCCCTCGTCAGGCTTAGAGAAATCTTGTAACTCTGTTCATGGCCTTCGGCGCTGAAACTTTGAAATACTTGTCGTCTGCCAAAACGCGAGAGCGAAGCGCTCAAACCGAGCCCTTTGCGTTGACATCCCCGCTCCCCTCTCACTATTGTGCACCGCTGAGGCGCATCGAAGTCATCTCGCTCGTCCACCCAACGTCCGATGCCCAAGCGACCGAATCGCGGTTTTCGAAAACCGCTCCCTCGGGAAACGCTGAAGAGGATTAGGCCTTGAGCACACCGAAAAAACCCGGAACCGACCTTGCTGCCCTGAAGGCACGGCTCGCCAACAAGTCACGCGGCGAGAAGCCTTCTTCCCCGCCTCCTCCGCCCTCCGCGGCAGCCCCCTCGTCTTCTTCGGCTCCCACCCGAGAGACGGTCCGAGAATCGATCCCCTCGCGGCCTCCCCAATCGTCCTCGCCTCCGCCCATGCCGATGGCCGGATCGCGACCGACATATGGTGGACCGCCTGCGAGCGGACCTCTCGAGGACAGCTCGATTCAAGGTGGTGGTGGGCTGTCGAAGTATGGAATCGACAGCGACGATCTCTCGGAGCCCATGGATACGCTCGGGTCCTCTGGTCCTATGGGCGTTTCATCGCCGTCACCCTTCTCCGCCGCGCCGGCAGGATCCATGGGATCGGCACCGAGCATGGGCGGGTCGAGGATGTCCGCTCCTCCAATGAGCGGCGGCGGCGGCGACGATCCGTTCGGGACTGGTCCCGGCTCGTTCGATCCGAGCGCGGGTCTCATCGACTCGGGCAGTGACGTGCAGTCTCGCAGCAACTGGGGCGTGACCGCGTTCGCAGCAGCGCTCAGCATCGTCTTTGGCGCGTCGGTCGGGTGGATCGCCAACAACATTTCGACGAAGGGTGAGCTCGTCGAACGCGGCAAGTCGAAGGGCGCCAAGATGCTGGCGGCGGTCGACGGCATCATCGAGGCACGTAAGGGCGTGTCCTTGGCGATGGAAGACCTCGGTCATCAGATGACCACGTCGCCCAAAGAGGCGGCCGCGACCATCGAGCAGCTGCTCAAGGACAAGTTCGATTCGCTCGAGCGGATCGACGCCCTATTCGGATGGGAGCTCGGCGCGGTTCATTCCAAGGGGATCAAGAGCACCTTCGAGTTGTTCGAAGAAGCCAACCGCTTGAAGACCGACCTGGGGTATCTGGGTGCGTTCCTCGTCAGTCAAGCCGATGCATTGCAGGCCGGTGGTTCGGGTCCTTCGAGCTTCGCGGTCGCGTTTCAAAGCGGGTCCGTCAGCTTGGTCGGAGCGACCGCTGCATTGTGCGGCGAGAACGTCGACCAACTGGACTCGCTCGAGACCTGTGAAGATCCCAAAAAGGCGGTCGCCTACGACGTGATCGAGTCGATCGGTGGCGAACCGAAGCCGATCCCCAAAGGGACGGACGCCGGACAAGCGATGCTCCTGAGCAAGGACGACATGTACGCCTACGCCGTGGGACTCGAACCCCACAAAAACGCGACCATCTTGCGCGATGCTCTCTTCGCGAGGATCCGCGAGCATCTCGAAGCGATGTCCAAGGCTGAAAAGAGCGCCCAATCGGCACTCTCCAAGTTCGCGAGCGACCCGAACGTCGACGGTCCTGCACCGGAACCGGAGAGCTGATGGAGGACGGGGCCTCGCCTCGTCCCCCACGCGATCCGCCTCCGAAGATCTCGCCGGGGAAAGTCTGGATCGTCAATCCCGCAAGAGCCGGCCTGTTGGGCTGGCTCTTGCGCTATATCGCTTTTGCCGCTTTGCTGCTGTTGACGGGCGTGGGGCTCTGGTCGGTGGGGTGGTACCGCTACTTCGCGTCCGAGCTCCCGACGATCACGAGCATCGAGCGGTACGAGAGCACGGCGCCCGGGGTCACGCGAATCTTGAGTCGCGAGGGAATCTTGTTGGCCGAGCTCGCTCGGGAGCACCGTGCGTACGCGGCCTACGACGAGATCCCGCAACGCCTCGTCGAAGCCTTTCTCGCTGCCGAAGATCGACGATTCTTCCAGCACCAAGGACTCGATTGGCGAGGGCTCGCTCGTGCCTTGCTTGCGAACCTTCGGTCGGGAACGGTGGCTCAGGGCGGCAGTACGATCACGCAACAAGTCGCCAAGGGATTCCTCGGGCCGGAGCAAACCATTTCTCGCAAACTTCGCGAGGCCATCTTGAGCGTCCACATGGAAGCGCAGATGAGCAAATCCCAGGTCCTCGAGATCTACTTGAACAAGATCTTCTTGGGCCATGGGGCCTATGGGGTTGGAGCCGCGGCGAGCCTCTATTTCGGCAAGGCGCTCAGTGAGCTCACGTTGGGCGAATGTGCGTTGATCGCGGGGCTCGCCCGCGCGCCCAGTCGTGATAGCCCGGTGTCGGACGCCGACCGAGCTCGCGAGCGGCGAGCCATCGTGCTCGAGGACATGGTCGAGGCTGGATACATCAGCGGGGAGGAACGGGATGCAGCCGCTGCCGAACCCATCATCCTCGTCACCAAGCTCGATGTGTTTCGCGCCCGCGCGCCCTATTACGCTGAACACGTTCGTCGCCTGGTCACCGAGACCTTGGGCGAGGACGCCGTGCTCACCGACGGGCTCTCGATCGAGACTCCCCTCGAACTCCCTCTGCAAGCGTTCGCCGAGGACAGCGTCGATCGCAGCCTTCGCAAACTCGATCGCGAACAAGGATGGCGGGGGCCAGAGGCACACCTCGACAACCCCGTGGCGCAGGCCGAGCTGGACCGTCGCTTGACCGTCGAATATGGACCCCATCCCCTCGACGACCCCGAACGGCGGTGGCGGCTCGCCTGGGTCACGAAGGTCGAGCGTCATCGTGCATGGGTGGATCTCGGAGCGATCGAAGCCGAACTTCCATTGCGTTCGATGTCGTGGGCGTCTGCCTACGATCGGAATAGCGGGCTCAACGGGATCGAACTGCACGACATCGAAGACGCCCTCGAGCCTGGCGATGTCGTTTGGGTCCGATCGGTGGCACGCGATAACGCGGACCATCGCGACGAACCGGAGAAGGAGCCCGCGCTCGTCGAACTCGGGCAAACGCCACGCATCGAAGGGGCGCTCTATACCCTCGAGCACGACACCGGATACGTCGTCGCGATGCAGGGCGGTCACGACTACGATCGTTCGCAGTTCAATCGCGCCATCCAAGCGTGCCGCCAGCCCGGTAGCGTGTTCAAGGCCATCTATTACGCCCTCGCGCTCGATTCGAAGAAGTACACGATGGCGTCGATCCTCGAAGACCGGCCCTACGAACCCGAACCCGGGGAAGAGTGGAACCCGCAAAACATCCACGGCACGCTCGAAGGGCACGTCCTGCTGCGCAACGCGTTCATCTTTTCCTTGAACCTGCCATCGATCCGTTTATTCGTGCGCCTCGGAGCCGACGCGGTCGTCGACTGGTCACGTCGGTTGGGATTCACCACGGAGCTCATCGCCGATCGGGCGCTGTCCCTGGGAGCGTCATGCGTGCGAACCGACGAGCTGACCCGTGCCTTCGGAATCTATGCCCGCGGAGGTTCCTGGCTCGACCCCGTTTATGTGCGCCGCGTGATCGACAAGCACGGGAACGTTCGCGTGGATCACCGCTCCCCCGATGACGGCGACCTGGATATCGCGGGGCGCCTCGATGCGATGGGACGGCGAGCGTTGCATCCCCCCATTCAAACGATCGATCGCCGCACGGCATATTTGACCACGCACATGTTGCAAGACGTCGTGACCTCGGGGATCGGTCGACGTGCGCAGCATATTGGCGTCCCAGCGGCTGGCAAGAGCGGAACCGCTTCGAAGGGGTCCTACACCACGGACACATGGTTCGTCGGCTTCACCTCGAAATACGCTACCGCCGCGTGGATGGGTGACGATGGATACGAACGCTCGATGGGCGACGAAGAAGCGAGCTACACGACCGCGACCCCCATGTGGACCCACTTCATGGAACGAGTGGTCGAGGGGGTTCCGCACGGCCCCGTCGAAGGCGAGCGTCCTCCCGGCGTCGCCCCGAAAGCGATCGCGTTCATATCGGGAGGGCGTGAAACGCAAGCGACGCTCTATTTCCGCGACGACGCGGTCAAGTGGCCCGACGAACACGACCCCTCGCTCGATTGATATTCGATTCGTCTTGAAGGGGCTTTTCGCAGAGGCCCCCACGAAATCAGCGAAGCAACGGCCGCCACGTGTGGCTGTCGATGCTTCGCACCGCCCCCGGGGAAGCCATCCATGGACGACCCGCCCGCGTGAGTCGCATTACAGCCGCAGGGGCTTACTTGTCGAATCCCATCGCTTCGGATTCGCTGCACTCGACGATGTTTCCGTCCGGGTTGTAGCAGACATCCGATCCACCGAACACGCCCTCGACGACCCCCTCGTACTGCGACTCTTGAGGCATGTTCGGTAGCCGTTCACCGATGCGCTGTTCGGTGGGACCATCGACAACGGTCAGACCCACTACGCCATGCAGCTCGGTCATATCGAACGAGCGAACCTTCTCGCCATCCTGGGCTTTCCATTCGGTGTAGCGCAGCATCGGCAACGAGGTCTTCGGGTCGATCTTGGTCTTTTGCTCGGGGCTCGGACCAAACCAGCGATAGAACTTCTCTTGCAGAATGTCTGCGTAGCTCTTCCCGGGCCAAACGTCGGTCCCATAGGCGTAGAAGACCTTCCAGAGCGATCCATCCTTGAAGAAATAGAACTTCCGGAGTCCGTTCGCGGTGCGGATCCAGAGCATTTCTTCGTTGGCATTGTCTTCGTATTCGAACTGGATGAGCGACACACCCCAACGGTGGCCCGATGCCGTCGTGAACTTCGTGTAGTTACCGCGGAGCAGCTGCAACTGCTCGTGCCGCCATTGGCGAGCCGCATCCTGTTCGATGGGACCCGTGGCGGTCTCTTGGCGTTTGGCGGCTTCGGCTTCGATATCGCGGCTGAGCAGCTTGAAGACTTTGGCGGGCGACATCCCCCAACGGAAATCGCCCATCAACGTATAGACACCGTGCTCGGCACTGATCTCGGGTTTGGGATCGACCGGCTTGCATTCCTTCTTCTTCTTGCCGCCCTCGCGAACGGTGGCGCATTTGGTGACCTCTTTGGCCCGCGGTGGAAGTTCCGGCCTAGGGGTGACGGCGAGGTCTTCGGCACTGAGAGCGGACTCGGTGAACGGATCGTCGGCGTCCGCTTCTTCGTCCAGATCGTCACCCTTCGAGTCGCTAGGGGACGACGCTGGTTTCACCCCGAGCAGGTTGGTTCCATCGTCGGGCTCGTTCGTACCTTTGTTGGAGCCCTTGTCGCAGCTCGAAACCAAGGCGATTCCAAGGGCGAGGGCGACCCCTCTGGACATTAGAAAGCGGGAAGTGACACGCGCGACCATCGCTCTACTCATTTCGGCGCGCGACGCTAGCACACGCCAAGACCCATCGTCAGCTCCGAGCAACGCGCTCGCGAAGCGATCGCAAGAGGTCATGCGCTTGACGGGGAGATAAGGCATCCGGATCGATGCCCTCGAGCGTTTCGATCAAATCTTGGACCTGCGTCGGCGCCCGGGGAACAGCCTCCTGCCCTACCCCCCCGTCGCCCCGAAAGAGATCGAGCTGGGGACGCGCTCCGAGCTGCCCGCCTTCGAGGCGCTCCAGAATCCGCGTCGCTCTCCGAAGCACGCCGGCCGGCAAACCCGCGAGGCGGCCGACCTGAACCCCATAGCTACGGCCCGCGGACCCGGGCTGAATCTGATGGAGGAATACGATCCCCCCGCGGCGTTCGTGCACGGCGACATGCACGTTACGGATGCCGGGAAGCATTGCTTCGAGGGCGCAGAGCTCGTGATAGTGCGTCGCAAACAAGGTGCGGCAGCGAACTTGGTCGTGCAGGAACTCGGTAATCGCCCACGCGAGGGCGAGGCCGTCGAACGTCGCCGTCCCACGACCGATTTCGTCGAGCAGGACGATCGAACTCGCCGTCGCGTTGGCGAGGATCTGGGCCGTCTCCCGCATCTCGACCATGAAGGTGCTGTCACCGCGACCGAGGTCGTCGGCCGCCCCGACCCGAGTGAACACGCGATCGCACAGGCCGAGACGTGCGCGCTCCGCTGGCACGTAACTCCCCATGTGCGCCAAGATCGCGATGAGGGCCGTCTGCCGCATCACCGTGCTCTTTCCGCCCATGTTCGGACCGGTGATCACCCAGAGGCGGCCGGCGCCCGCCCGAGCGGCGTGTAGCTGCACATCATTGGGCACGAACCGCCCCCCCTCGAGCATCCGCTCGACGACGGGGTGCCGACCCTGATCGATCTCGATGACGGGTTCGTCGACGAGCTCGGGTCGGGTGTAACCATGCTGCTGCGCCACGGTGGCGAGTCCCGCCAACACGTCGAGGGTCGCCAGTCGTTCGCCCATCGCGAGCAAGCGTTCCGCTTGCCGACTGATCCGTCCGCGAAGTTCACTGAAGAGCTGCTGTTCGCGTTCCAGGGCCTGGTCGTGTGCGCCGAGCACTCGGGCTTCGTGTCCGGCGAGTTCCTCGGTGACGTAGCGTTCCGCGTTCGCCAGGGTCTGCTTGCGTACGTAGGACCGCGGCACCCGACCCACTTGCCCCCTGGGCACCTCGATGAAGTACCCGAACACGCGGTTGTGCTGAACCTTGAGGTTGTTGATCCCGGTCTCGGTTCGTTCCCGGGTCTCGATCGCCGCCAAGGCTTCCCGCCCGCCATCGCGAAGCCTTCGCTGCTCGTCCAACTCTCGATCCGCGCCTTCGCGGATCATTCCCCCCTCGCGTGTGATCGACGGAGGATCGTCGACGAGCGTCGACGCGAGGTCCTCGGCCAGATCGTCGAGCAGATCCTCGCCGAGGTCGAGCAGTCGGACCGCGGGGTCGTCGATCCGTCGGCCAACGAGCTCCCGCAGCAACGCTTGCACGCTCGGTAGCGCCAACAAGGACGCACGCACGGCCCCGAGTTCGCGCGGCGTCACCGACCCCAGACGAGTACGGGCGGACAATCGCACGACATCGCGAATGTCCTTGAGTCGCGACTGCAGCTCCGAACAGAGCAACGGCTCGGCGAGCAGCGCCGCGATCGCTTCCTGGCGAGCCGCGATTTCGGCACGGTCGCGAGATGGAGCCGCAATCCAGGCCCGCAACAGTCGAGCGCCCATCGCCGTCCGCGTCTCATCGATGGCCCACAAGAAACTGCCCTTGCGCGCGCCATCGCGAAGCGTCTTGAACAGCTCGAGGTTGCGCACCGAGGCATCGTCGAGCACTAGATGTTCCGTCGGCACGTGCCGGCGGAGGCGGTGGAGCAGCAGGGCTTGGCCGGGGTGCGTCGCTTGGGCGTACTCGAGCACGAGCGCAACTGCCCGCTCGGCTGCGGACCCGAGCCCCGCCAGCCCCGATTCGTGCGCCAGGCTCTGCACCTGAGCGACCACGGCGTCCGCAGGTCGATCGACTGCCTCGAGTCGCGGAACGTTGGGTGCCAACGAGGACCGAAGCCACTCGTGGTCTCGTTCAGCCGCCAGGATCTCACGCGGGGCAAACCGTTGCAGCTCGGTACGAGCCACCTCGGCGGTTTCCGCCTCGATCACCAAGAAGTCGCCGCTACTGATGTCGCAGAGCGCGATCGCAGCCGTGGTCGGCATCGAAGTATCGGCCGCGATCGCCCCGAGAAAATTGGGCTCGTGCGCCTGAAGGTGTTCCTCGTCGACGCGCGCCCCCGGCGTGACGACGCGGACGACATCGCGTCGGACGATCTTGCTTCCTTTGCGTTTGCGGGCATCCTCCGGCGATTCCAGTTGCTCGCAGATCGCAACCTTCAACCCGCGCTCGATGAGGGTCCGCAGGTATCCCCCGAGTGCGTGGTAGGGGACGCCGGCCATCGGCACCGGGTCCTCGGTGCCTTTGTCGCGAGACGTGACGACGATATCCAAGATCGGAGCGACTTCGATCGCGTCATCGAAGAACATCTCGTAGAAGTCGCCCATCCGAAACATCAAGATCGCGTCCGGGTAACGGGACTTGATCTCGAGGAACTGGCGCATCACCGGGGTGTCGGCCGAGCTATGCGGTGCCGGCATGGCCGACATCCATACCCCAGCGCGAGCGCCCGTTACTCGCGAACGACGTACGCGATCAAACTTTCTCGTTTCTCGAAGGCGTTCTTGGCCTCGAGACCGTCGTCCCACGACGTGAAGTGCCCGACCCGCACGCGGTGCCACAGGCGACCTTTGACCTCGCTCACATCGACGCGGACGGCATGTCCCTTCGTCCGCAGCGTCGCAGCCAGTGCCTCGGCGTCCTCCCGGTCGGCAAACGCTTTGAGTTGGAGGGTGAACGTGCGTGCGATCGGTGACTGCGCCACCGCGATCGGGCTCGATCCCGCCAACGTGGCCGCCGGTTTCGCAGAGGAGATCGGCTTCGCCGGGGCGACTCTGGGTTTCGCGGAACCGGGGGCCGCCCGCTCGACCTTTTCGACCTTTTCGACCTTCGTCGGCGGAGGCGGGCTCTGGTCAGGCACGGCTTCGACGATCACGGGGATGGCCACGGGCGCAGGGACTTCCGGTTCATTGGCAGGAGGCGCGATCTCGAGGGAAGGGTCGCGGGTCGGTGGCAGTCCCAACGTCGCGGGCGTGGCGAGCCCTTCTTGGAAGGTGAGTGCTTGGACCGACTCTTCCTCGCCGACGACCCCGAGCAACGCCAGGCTGTCCGAGGCCTCGCTGACCGCGGGGTTCTCCGCATCGAAATCGACGCGCCGCCCGACCATGACGCCCAGTGCAAAGACGAAGCAGCCCACGACCGAAACACCAAAAAAGAGGAAAAAGATCTGACGATTGTCGAGGGTGAGCTCGACTTTGTCTTTCCACTTGTGCATCTCTCGCATGGCGACCCTCGATCCACTCTTACGAGGCTTCGGCGTCACGCCCAAAAAATCGTACAAGTCACTGCACGATGCGCAGTCGTTCCGCCGGGTCGCGCAACTCCGATTCGGGGCTCGGCGTCGGCACGAGACCGTCGACGGCGGTCCCTCGCTGCACGATCTCCGTCGTGGGCCGATAGCGAACCGTCCACGATTCCAGTTTCGCCACTTGGCCGAACGCTTGAAATTCGCGCTGCCGCAGCAGCTTGAAGCCACGGCGCCCGCGTTGGGCGACGACTTCGCTGCCGATCCGTAGCGACGTGTCGTCGCGATAGGAGGTCGTGAACGGCACAACTTCCTCGACGACACGCTCGAACGCGACCTGGAACGGACGTTCGGCCCCGAGGACTTGCGCGCGAACCTTCCCATTGGACGCGGTCATGTGGAACACGACCGGAAACACGAACGGGTTGCGCAGCTTCAGGTCCACGGTCGGCCAGACGACGGTGGCATCCAACCCCATGTCGACGTAGCTGCTCGGTCGGCTGTGCGGATGCGCCGCGACGACCTCCAGACCCGCGAAGAACGCGGCACCAAACAGGGTCGAGCTCACCTGACAGATCCCTCCGCCGAGCACATCGATGAGCTCGCCGGCTTCGATTCCGGTCGCATATCGATAACCAGCCTCGGCCGAGCGCTCACCGACGACGGCGTTGAACGAGAACACCTCGCCAGGCATCACCACCGTGCCGTCGACCGCCGCCGCGCCCACTTTGAGATTGTGGTTTCGATCGACTTCTCGCGAGGCCTCGACGTAAGGCGTATCGAACGCGCCAAGCACGGTCTGTAAATTCAGCGTGGCGGCGAGCTCTGCCAACGGATCCTCGACATGCGGCTTGTGGAGCAGCGACACCGGGATCCGGTCCCGTCCATTGGCGAGGGCGATCGACACCGCCGACAGGGAGTCATAGGGGAGCAACGCGGTCCCTCGTACGGCGGGGAGCACCGCTCGACGCTCGAGGTCGAGCCGGGTCGGTAACGATGGACGCTCGAACGAGGGAGCGAGCGCCATCAAAGCCGACAGCGCCACGGATTCGTCGAAGGCGTAACCGATCTCGAGGTCGAGGCCATCGCGAGCCAACGCAACCCTCGCCGCGAGGTCGCGAGGCAAGGACAGTGTCTTACCGATCCGCCGCGCCCGTTCGATCACGGGCTCGAGGACTGGGACCGCGCCCAAAGCGGCCGATGAACTGACGACTTCGACCTCGCCCGCGTGCAAGATCACCGGCTTGAGCATGGCGCCCTGGGCCAGGCCGAGGGTTAGCCAATGCAGGTCCTCGGCATCGAGCCCACCCACGTCGTGGTCCTCGATCGCGACGCCGGGAACCACGGTGGACTCCGCGACGGCACCCACATAGGTACTGGCCAAGTACCCCATGCTGGCGACCACCGCCGCCACCATCATCCAACCCTCGATACCGAGCGGACGCGCGAGGGTCCGCGGTTCCGAATCGGACCGGTGCGATCGGAGCGAAGTTCGGCGGAGGGAAGAGAGTTCGATCGATCGGAAGGCCCAGCCGACGGTCATCGCGACGTGCTCGCGACCCAAAGAGTCGCGACGCGACGGTATCCAGTTGAGCCGTGGGGTCCAAACAATCCACGAAATCCTCGCCCCACCGAGCGAGCATTCTCCGCCTCAAGCCGCCACGCACCCTCGACCCCCTCACCGTTCACCCTCACCAGGGCTGAATTCCGCGCCCGAGCACTCGTGGTGGAACCCTGGCGATGCGGGAGCGTCTTCGTCCACACTATGGGCACTTCGATGCCAACTCTTCCAAGCCCACGTCGCCGAGGTGGCAGCCCTCCCGCGATGAAGCTGGGCATGCTCATGCTGTGCGCCAATCTCGCCGGACTCATCGTCGCCATCGTCGTGGCTCGAGCCGTGCGAGAGGTTCCGGAGTCGGCCACCGTGGAGTCCGCGCTGTTGGCCGCGTACTACGCGTCGATGCTGGTGGTCGGTGCCGTCGACGCGCTGTTGCTGGACGAGCTCCTGTTCTCCGGGGCGTTTCGGCGGACTCACCTCGAGGGCCAACGCGTTCGTCCGGCTACCGATGACGACGAGCTGCCCGCCGTGGTGGCGACGATGCAACGGAGCACCGTGAGCTTCCCGATCCTGGTCGTGCTGTGCACGGTCCTCACCTACGGTGAGTTCAATCAGGTCAACGACAGCTTCGACGAATACCATCGCCGTGTCGGACGGCATCTGGGTGCGCTTCGCCGTGGCGATGAGGCCGAACGCATTCAAGCCATCCAAGCCATCGCCGTGCTTCGTGGCAATCGCTTGGCCCTCGTCGCGCACGCCCTGTTCGACGCGCTCGAACAAGGTGGCCCCCCCGCTCGATGGGCGGCCTGGGGCCTTGGCCACATGAGCGACCTCAAACATCGACGACCGTTCATCGGTCCACTCGTCTCGGCCTCGCGCTCCGGCGACCTAGTGTTGCAGCACGTGGCCCTCATCGCGCTCGGCCGACTCCAACATCGCCCGATCGTCGGAGCCATTCAAAGCGAAGTACGACGCCAAATCGACGCGTCGGAGCCGATCGATCCTCGCCTGCTCTATGCCCTGGGATCCGTGCAGGATCTGTCGTCGCGCGACCTCCTCGTCGAACTTCTCCATCGCGCGGATGAACCCACCCAGGGCCTTGCCGCCTGGGCGCTCGCGCAGCATCGCGACGAAGCCGGAGCTAGAGACGCGGTCGGACCCGTGTTGGAAGAACGACTCGCGACCGCGAGCCTTCGCGTTCGTTGCGACATCCTGCATGGACTGACCATCTTCGCGGACGAACGATCGAATCTCGCGCTGATGGCCGCGTACGACGAAGCCACCCCGGACGAACGGGTCGCGATGTGCCAACGGCGGGGGCTGTCGATGCAGCCCGATGGCTCCACCGACGACCGGATCGACCTCTTCATGCCCGAGGACATCTTCGCCATGCGGGTGATCGCAGCAATGGCCCAAGTGCGTGCAACCGCGCCTGCGATCCGAGCGCAGGTCGAACCCTGGTTGGAACATTTGATCGCCGACGCATCCACCGATCCGACCGCCCGTGAAGGAGCGCGATCGTTGCTGCTCGGCATTCATGAACAACGCGACGACAGCAAGCGCCCGAGTGTGGAAGCAGCGCTCGGCTTACCCTGAGTTCGTCCTCCAAAGCGGATCAGCGCCCGGCTTGCCGGGCTGAATGGGTCCGCACGCCCTCCAGGGCTGAATGGGCCGCACCGGCACGGTCCACTCCTGGAGTCGCTCGAGGACCCAAGCGCTAGACTCTTCGATTGAGTGGGCGATCTAGTCAGCGGCACGCAACTGCGGACGAACGAAACCTTGGTTCCGGACGCAAATCCCGGCGAACCTCTGCGGATCGAGGATCCCTTTGGTCGGCTTCCGTTTGGAGACCGGTACCGCGGTCACTGCGGACAAGTCCCCATCCTCGTCACCGTCATCGACCCTGCGCTCAGCAGCAACGAAGCGTTGCTCGGTGAGGTCTTCAGTGCGCTCCATTGCGCGAGCCAGGTCGAACACGGAACCCTGCTTCCGATCTACGGGTTTGGCGAAGCCGGTGGTTACGATGTCGTCGTCGAGGCCGATCCAAAGGCGGATACCTTGGCGACGTTTGCTCGGAACCGAACCGCGCGAGGCAAGAGCATCGACCCGAATGCGATCCAAAAGCTCGCAGAGGACCTCTGCAACGCGCTCGGGGTGCTCCACCAACGATTGATTCACGGTTTCGTCCATTCCGACACCGTGCTCGTGTCGACGAACGGCCGGGTGTTTCTCGGAGGGGCCGGGTTTGGAACCACCCTGTCTCAGTGCCCTCGGTTTTTTCTCCACCGCCAGGCCGGGCGTGTGTGTGGCGTCGCACCGGAACAGCTTTTCATGCCGCCCCGTGTTTTCCCGGGCACGGACGTGTTCGCCGTGGCTGCATTGTTCGTGGAACTTGCCACCGGGCGCGGTCTCGCCCGCGCAGGCCAACCCGTGCGGGAACTCGAATTCGATGGATCCGACGCGTTGGCAGACTGCCTCGAGCGCGCGACGTCTTCATCGGTTGCGGAGCGTCCCCTCGATGTGGCGACGTTCGTGCGCGAGCTGTCCCACGCGCTCGAACGGACCAGCTCCGGCACTTCCGGATACGTGCGCGGACGCACCCAACCGGTCCGACGCGTCACCCGAGATGGAATTGCCGCGGTCGGTGACGGCCCCGTACCTCCGCCAGAGCCGATCCGTCCTGCGCCGACCCGTCCGTCCCTTCCGTTCGATATCGAGACCGCCTTCGAACTCGTCGAGGCCTCCGATCTCGTCGACATCCCACGTTACCCTCCAGCCCCCCCGCCCATGAACTATCGTTCTCACGCGGTCGGTGGTGGCGGCGCTGCGGCCGGGGCTGCGCGTAAGGAACTCGAACAACTGGACGCCATCTTTGGTCAACTGACGGCGCTCGAAGACGTGGGCCTCGAACAGTTGACGCAATGGGTCGATGGCACGAGCGACGGAGCGGATGGGCAGCCGTCCTCGGACGACGCGAGCGCATCGGGTTCATCCACCACTCGCAACGCAGCCAGCAGCTCGGGACGGCCGATCGACTCGGAACTCGAACTCGACCTCCCGCCGTCCGCGAGCAGTTCGCTGCTTCGACGCAAATCTCCATCCACCTCACTGGCCGACGTGCCACTCGTCAAACACGCGTCGAGCACCTCGAACCCCGTCGTTCGTGCCCCCTCCAGCACCGCGATCCCTGCCGTTCGTGCTCCCTCCAGCACTGCAATCCCTGCCGTTCGTGCTCCCTCGAGCGCCTCGATCCCCGGCCTTCGTTCCGCGTCCAGCCCCTCGAACCCCGTCGTTCCCGCGCCTTCGAGCGCCTCGGTCCCACTCGTTCGCTCGTACGACACACCTTCGTTTTCCTCCGAACCGGCCGCGAACACTCCACCGGGCCCGAACGGTGAGTACCGTTCCTCACCGATGCGGTCCGGCGATCGACCGTCGCCTTATCGGCCGCCCCAGTACTCCTCCTCTTGGCCAAGCCCGTGGATTACGGTACTGCTGGTCCTCGTGACGCTGGCTGGATTCGCTGCCGCGGGGTGGATGTTGTGGCCGCCAGGCGCCGTTCGATAGCCGCGTGTCTGGGCCTCGCGTGGCTCGGTTGGTCGCCGTCGACCTCGGCCGAGGACCGGTGGCCGAGCTGGCCCACCGCACTCGAACATACGATCGGCCAGCTATTGGACGAAAATGACGGATCGGCGAACGAGCGCGAGCGCGCCCTCCACGAGCTCTCCAACTATGCGACGCCACTCATCACGGACGCGCTCGTCTTGGCGCTCGACGACACGTCTCCGGAAGTCCGACGTCAAGCGCTTCAACTCTGCTATCGCCGCGAGATTCCAGCCTGCGTCCCCGCTGCAACGGGGCTTTGGAGTCGCGGGCTCGAGGAAGGCGAGCGACTGGCCGTATTGCGTGTCCTGGCCCTCGATCCCACACCCGACCGTTTGACGATCCTCCTCAGCGTCCTCCGAGACCCGAGCGAAGAACTGCGAGCCCACGCGGCCTATGTGCTAGGGTCCGCTCGACTCGACACCGAGACTCGCGACGAGGTCCGTGCGGCGCTATTGGCCAAGCTGTCCGACAGTGCGTCGGGGGTTCGCCGCCAAGCGGTCGAAAGCCTCGGGCTGCTGGGTCCAGGGGAAGGTACCCTCGCCGTGGCCCGACTGCTCGACGACCCCGAACCGAGCGTCCAGGCCTCCGCCGCGATCGCGCTCGGTCGCCTCGCCGACCCGAGAGCCGTCCCCGCCCTCACCCGAGCCATGCAATCGCAGCTCGAAGCCAAGGTGTTGACCTCGATCGTGGAAGCCATCGCAAGTCTGAAGGGCCCGACCGTCCCTACCACTCTGCTCGCGGTCTTGGATGCTCCACCGAGCTCACTCTCCGCCATGGATGTTGCTTCGGCGATCGGACTGAGACATGAACCGGAACCCGAGCTCATCGACGGACTCGTCGCACGGCTCTCCGAACCTCGGTTGGTCGACGCCGCGCTTCGATCCCTCTTGCTCATCGGCGACACCGCGCGTCCTCACCTCGAGTCCGCGCTTGCCCAAGGCTTGGAGCCGCGACTCGAGGACTCCGTGCGTTCCCTACTCGCCGCGATGGCGGAGCGTTCGAACCTCGGCTCGGAGTCCAGGGGGATGCCGCCGAATCGCCTCGACGCCGACGCGCAGCTCCAGACGGGTTCGGTGGGCCGTCGGTTTCATGCGGCGGTTCGTCTCGGCGAAAGCAATCCGATATGGCTCGGAGCCGTCGTTGCGGATCGAATCGAACAAACGCCGACCCTTGAGGAGGTCGAACCCTGGCTCGTCGCCATCCTCGCGTCGAAGCAAGAACTCCAGCCGGCGCGCGGGTCGTGGCGAGTCGCGATGCGCCTCCTCGGTTGGGCTGCGGATCCAGAGCTCGAGTTCGCCGCCCGTGCCCTCGCCGTCGCGATGCTCATGATCCTGCCCCATGCGTCGGTTCGTGGGGATCTCCTACGCGAGTTGGATGCGCTCGGATCCGATCGCGAACCCCTCGTTCGAGCGCATGTGGCTATGGTCTCGGCCGGCCTCGGACCTCGCGGTGTCGACTTCACCGAAACGTTCCTGCTCGACGTCGATCCGCTGGTCCGCACCGCGGCCGCCCTCGCCCTCGCGGGTCGAGAGTCTTCGTCTTCCGCCCGCGCCCGACTCGAGCAACTGGCAGTGGACGATCCTTGCCCGGAAGTTCGAGCCGGAGCCCGCTTCGGCCGTGACCGAGCACCCGCTTCGGCTCACGAACGATCGATCGCGATCGTTTCTACACCGAGGTACAGCGGATCGCGCCCCGAGCGATATCTCCCGCTCGTCCGAGGGGAGGAACGCTGGTGGGCCCCTGCGCTGACGATGGGGACCGCCCGATGGGCGATCGTTCTCGGCGCAGCGGACGGTGAAGTCGATCCGACGAGGCGCTCGACCCCAGATACGTTGAGTCCATTCGAAGATTGATTTGATTCATATCTTCCGTTAGATACGTTTCGTAGCTCTGGATCTCCACGCAAGGCGCCGATTTCCGCCAACCTGTTGGAATAACAAAGCAAGTGTCTTTGGTGGAAGGTTTGCTCTTCCAGGAGCCATGACCACCACGGCTACGTTGTCCGAGTTCACCACGCTCACGAACCCCCACATGGCGCGCCTCTTTCGCTTGGGGATGCGACTGACCCATCGCTCAGACGAGTCGGCCGACCTCGTCCAAGAGGCGCTGTGCCGCGCGTGGGCGAACTGGTCCAGGTTCGAGAAGGATGGAAGCGTCGGCGCCTACCTCTCCCGAATTCTCTACAACGCGTTCGTTTCCAGGCATCGGCATGCTCGCGTCGTGCATGCGGCGGCAACGCGGCCCGATCTCATCGATCATCTGTTCGATCGCGCGCGGGTCGATGAAGCGGATGCTCCCGAACGTCGCTGGCACCGCGACGAACTCTCCGATGAGGTCGTTGCTTCGCTCGCAACGCTGCCACCCCACTATCGCATCGTGGTCGAACTCGTGGACCTGAGCGGCCTTTCTTACAAAGAGGCCGCCGACGAGCTCGCAGTTCCACTTGGGACCGTGATGAGTCGCCTCCATCGCGCTCGGCGGATCTTGCGGGCGCATCTGCAGGAGCACGCCGAAGGGTTCGGGTATTCGGCAGTCGCGTGACGACGGGTTGAGCGGAACGGGCGAGTCATTTTGCGAGTTGACGGCGATCCTCAACTCCGGAATGGTCAAATCCATCGTGATGGAACGCTTCGTCCTTGGCTTCGCCATCTTCCTTGCGCTTGGCTCGTGCACGGGGAAGTCCGAAGGCTCGATGTACGGCGTCTCGACCCTCGCGCCCCGCCTCACCGGTCAAGATCTGGAAGGCACGTACCGTGCCCTCGAGGACTTTCGCGGCAAGGTCGTGTTGCTGAATGTTTGGGCGACGTGGTGTCCCCCTTGCCGACAGGAGCTTCCCGAGCTCCGAGCCATCCAAACCGATCATGGTGGCGACGATTTCTCGGTCTTGGGCGTGAGCATCGATCGAGAAGGCGACGCAAAGAAGGTGCGTCACTTGGCCAAGACCTTCGACCTCAACTATCCAGTGATCCTCGATCCTTCCAGCCGATCGATCGACGCCTACGAAATCCGCGGCTACCCCACATCGTTCGTCATCGGCCGCGATGGCATGATCCGATGGCGACGCGAGGGGATCATCCTGCCCGACGACAGCGATGTCGCGGGGCAGATCCGAGCGGCGCTCGCCCAACCCGTCGACGCCTCGCTCGAACCTCCAAGTTGAGCTCGCTGCCTCACGCAAATCCTAGAATCGAGCTGGCCGGGCCCAAGCTGCCTCGTTCGCGATTCCACAATCGACGCCGGTTAGACCGACGTCGTTGGCTCGCCATCGGCCGGTCGAACGCGGGGTCGAGTCGGCCGATGCGTCCGCTCGGCCGATGCGTCCGCTCAGCCGATGCTCAGCCGATGCTCAGGTGGTTGGTTCCGCCATGGGGAACCCCGAACCCACCGGGCTCGGTTGAGCGCTTTCGTTTGGGGAGGGCCGTAGATCGCTCGTCGGCGAACGGCTCGCGAATCGTGGCTCGTCCTCCACGGGGGGCAACGGCCGGCCCAAAATCGCCGCTTCCACTTCGTCGAACGCGAGGGACTCGCGCTCGATGAGCGCATTCGCGAGTCGCTGTAGCGCATCATGATGCCGCAGCAGCAAATCCTTCGCGCGCTCGTATTGATTCAAGATGGTCGCCTTGACCTCGTGATCGATCGCTTGAGCCGTCGCTTCGGAATAGTTGTGCGCCTTTTGGATATCCCGCCCCAAGAACGGTTCGCTCTCGTTCTTGCCATAGGCGATGGGGCCGAGCGCGTCGCTCATCCCCCACTCGCAAACCATCTTGCGTGCGAGGTTGGTCGCGACTTCGATGTCGTTGCCCGCCCCCGTCGTTTGCTGGCCGGCGAGCTCGAGCTCTTCGGCGATACGGCCCGCCATGAGGATCGCGATGCGGGCCTCGGCATAGCGCCGGTCCAGGTTGTGCCGGTCTTCTACGGGAAGCTGCTGGGTCACCCCGAGGGCTTGCCCACGCGGAATGATCGTCACCTTGTGGATCGGATCGACGTAACGTTTGGGCATTAGATAAGCGACCAACGCATGCCCGGCCTCGTGCCAAGCCGTGGTTCGTTTTTCTTCCTCGGAGAGCATGACGCTCTTGCGCTCCGCTCCCATGAGGACCTTGTCTTTGGCCCGTTCGAGGTCACGCCCAACGACGCGGTCGCGGTTGTCCTTCGCCGCCATGAGGGCTGCTTCGTTCACGAGGTTCTCGAGATCGGCACCCGAGAAACCGGGGGTGCCGCGAGCGACCGTGCTGAGATTCACACGCTCGTCGATCGGAACCTTCCGGGTGTGGACCCGCAAGATCGCTTCGCGACCACGCACGTCGGGAAGACCGACGATGATCCTTCGGTCGAAGCGACCCGGCCGCAAGAGCGCGGGATCGAGAACGTCCGGCCGATTCGTCGCCGCCACGAGGATGACCCCATCGTTGCCTTCGAAGCCGTCCATTTCGACCAGGAGCTGATTGAGGGTCTGCTCACGTTCGTCGTGACCGCCGCCCAAACCCGCGCCGCGATGTCGCCCAACCGCATCGATCTCGTCGATGAAGATGATGCACGGAGCATTCTTCTTGCCCTGCTCGAACAGGTCACGAACGCGACTCGCTCCGACGCCGACGAACATCTCGACGAAGTCCGAGCCGCTGATGCTGAAGAACGAAACTCCGGCTTCGCCCGCGATCGCGCGTGCGAGCAACGTCTTTCCCGTTCCCGGCGGACCCATGAGCAGGACGCCCTTCGGGATCCGGCCGCCAACTCGCATGTACTTTCGCGTGTCGCGGAGGAAGTCGATGATCTCTTCGACCTCTTCACGTGCCTCGTCGATGCCCGCGACGTCTTTGAACGTGACTTTTCCTTGATGCTCGGTCAGCAGACGCGCCTTGCTCTTGCCAAAGCTCATCGCTTTGCCACCGCCCGCCTGCATCTGCCGCATGAACATCACCATGATCACGACGATCAAGATCATCGGGAGCCACATGATGGCGAGCTGCAAGATGCCGCTGTCGTCCTCGGGATCGACCTTGTAGTCGATCTGTCGCTCGGCGAGCTTCTTGTACAGCTCTTCGGTGACCGGGCCCGTTACCGTGTACTGCTTACCGTCGATCTCGTATCCGATCTCGACGTAGCTCGGATGAACTTTGACCGCGAGCGTCGTTTCCCTGAAGGTGTGCCACTGCTTGTCCACCTGCTCGATGAACTTCGCGTAGCTGATGGGCGTCACGGACTCACGCGTGTTGAACACGCTGGCGAGCGCAAGCACCGCCACGATGAGTCCCAACCAGACGAGAACTGTTTTGGTTTGTTGTTTCACGCCAACCGCGCCAAAACAGCATAGCCCTCCATAGGGAGGGGGTCAATGGTTGCCCCAGGCAGGTTCACGTCGGCACCGTAGGCGCTCGCGTAGTGACCCAAAGCCAGCTCTCGCCGATCTGTACGCGCCGCCAAGGGCGAACGTCCCAACCACGCGGTGCCCCGCTCGCCCCCAGCAAGGCGCGGTCGATCGCTTCGACCGTGCGCCGGGAGAGCCCGGACAGGTCCACGCCCTCGAGCTCGCAAATTCCCCGAATCCAGCCGGTGCGAACGCCCTGTGGGAGTTCGCGAATCCCTTGCAAAGACCATCGATGGTCGATACGGCGCAGTTCGAGCTCGCGTTTCACCCAGCCTTTCAAGGCGTCGTTGGCTTCGCGGGCTCGAGTGGCGCTTGCCGCGATCGAGCGATCGACTCCGTCCCGAAATCGTCGCAACACCGGGAGGATTTCTTCGCGCACGGCGATGCGCGGATGTTCGCTCAGGCGATTCGTGGGATCGTCGACGAAAGGAAGCCGCAGTTCGTGGGCGAGCGCCCGAGTTTGCGCGCGCGTCAATTCGAGTAGCGGTCGTGCCCAGGCGCCTGGCTCGTCGAGCCAAGGTTCCACTTCGGCCATCCCCCCCATCCCCTCCAAACCAGCACCGCGTGACAGGTGGAGGAGAACGGTCTCGGCTTGATCGGTCGCCGTGTGACCGAGCGTGATGACCTGTGCCCCGAACGCGTTCGCTTGCTCGCGCAAGAGCCTTCGCCGAGCCTCCCGTGCACGGGCGGGCAACCCAGGGCCGCGAGCGAGCTCGAGGCGGCCGATCCGGACCTCGAGGTCGAGCGACTGCGCGAGGGCGCGCACCCCTTCCGCCTCCGCGCTGGATTCGTCACGCAGGCCGTGATCGACGTGGCCGACCGCGAGATTCAGCCGTTCGGCGTGACGAAGGGTCGCAAGCAAGCCGAGGAGCGCGACGGAGTCTGGTCCTCCCGAACACGCGACCAGCATCCGCAACTCCGGAGCGCCACGTCGCCCGATCATCGCGTCGATGCAACGCAACGTCGTTCGAATATGACCGAGCGCGCGACCGATCGTCGGGTGTCGAGCTGGCATGGCGAGCGGACGTACGATAGTACCGACGTCCGTGGCTCGCTCATCGCCCCCCCCGACGAACCTTCACGAACAACTCGAACGAGTGTTCGATGAGCCGCTCGTCCTGGACGAGATCGACGATCCGGCCACGCTCGTCGCCCGGCTCGCGCCGCAAACCTTCGTCCGGATCGCGCGAGCGCTACGCGACGAGGAACGCCTCGAGCTGCTGCTACCCCATGCCGTCCCGGAGCAGTTGACCGGGCTCTTCGATCTCGATGCATGGACCGAAGACCAACTCGACCCCGTTCGCAGCTGCGCCTGGCTGCTCGCGATCGCCGAGACCTACACCACAGTGAAACCTCGCGGAGCGCTCGCGGACCTCATCTTCGAAATGGACCCCGAGATGTGGACCCTCGGGCTCTCGAACGGCATGATGGTCGCGGACATCGACCCGAGCGACGACAATGCGCGCGACGGTGCCGCTGCACGTATGGACGACTTGCGGGTCTGGCATACGCCGGACGGTTTCTTCCTGGTGGGTGTTCCGGACGATGATCTCGGGAGGGCCGCGCTCCAAACCCTCAATCTCGTCTATGCCGACAGCTTGGCGGCGGGCCGCCAGCTCACCCTCTCCATCCAGAGCTTGGTTCGCTCCCAAGTCGAAGAGGACCTGCTCCGGTGGCGAAGCGGCCGGCTCGCGGATCTCGGATTCGTCGATCGTGCCGAGGCGATGAAGCTGTTCCGCCCGCTCGATCGCACCGCCGCTGCTCAAGCCGAACGCAAGGACTTCCAATATCTGGCCGCAGACTCCGATGTTGGATTTGGCTTACAGAAGTGGACCGGGGCAGACCTGATCGGTCGCGTCATGGGCCAGCTCCCACTGGAAGAACGGGGCGTTCGCGAGCGTGAATTCCTGCTGCTCGTCAACGAGGTGATGGCCGCTCAGAAGTTTCCTCCGGGCAGCGAGTCCCTCCAAGAGCGGGCCCTCCATCAAACGCAGGCGACGATCTCACTCGGCCTCGAGATGCTCGCCGCAACGACGCCCGACCACCCGGATCTCGACGCATTCTTGGCCGAACGGATCCAGCACATCGGGTTACGCGACGTCTTTCGCGTTGGCTACGGCGCGTTGGACAAACTCCGAAGGGCGGCCCACGAACTCAATCGTGCGACCCGGATCTCCCTCACCGCGCCGGGATCCTTGCTCGACCGGCCATGGGGCCCCGCGGTGGTGGGGCTCATGCAGCTCTATCCGGAGCTGGCGCTGCGCGAGACGAGCACACGAACGAGACCGCTCCGTACGCTCGCCGACGTGGCTCGGGCCACCCAATCGATCGCCGAGGCGGAGGCTCTGGCTCGGCTCGCCTTCGACCCGCTCGGCTACGCCATCGATCCCATCTGGTTGACACGCGTCGACGAGCCGGAAAAAGCCGTGTTGGGCGATCTCGTGCGCACGGCGATCGTCCACACGTGTTTGCAAGCAGCTCGTCACGCCGCCTCCGCGGTGAAGGGGCATGGTCAGGACACGATGACGCCGCTCGGTCCCGACGATCTCGCTTGGGCGCACACCCATCTGCTTCGCTCCGGGGAACTCGTCCCCGAGATCCCCCGAGACTTCGCCAGCCGTTGCGACGCGCTCGGCGTGGGAAGACACACGACCGTCCTCGCCGAGAATCTACTCACACGTTTGCGGGTCGAGTTGCTCGCCTTGGAACTCGATGACGACGATCGCCCCGATCTCACGCGTGTCGGAGGGTTGCTCACCGTGCAGCACGTGGGCATGTGGCTCACCGTTCGCGCCGGCGAAGGCAACAACTGACGCGCGCAGGCGCGACGTCTTCAAGGCGACTCTTCGGGAATCGCGGTCGAGCCGGGTGACCGGTCGAGGGCGAGTTCGGGTTCGGACGCGAGGATCCGCTCGGCCGCGTCCCGCTCGGCGGCTCGAAGCGTCCGTCCTTCACCCTCGCCGAGGACCATGATGCGCCCGTCGGGAAACCGGAGCTCGATCTGCGTTCGCCAGAGCGGAGCCGACGGCAGCGCGGGTTCGCCCACTCGGACGTAGACCGGCGTCACGCGATACTTGGCTTGCACCCATTCTTGGAGCCGCGACTTCGGATCGATCGTGTGCTCGGGATCCATCGATTCGAGTGTGCTACCGAACAGGTTCTCGAAGACGCGTAGGGCCGCGGCGAACGGCTCTGCACCTATGCGTCGCGCGTCGAGGAAGACCGCTCCGATCACGGCTTCCAGGGCATCCGCAAGCGAGCCCGGATGAGCGCGGCCCCCGCGAGCAATGTCCCCCCGGCCCATGTACAAGTGTTCGCCGAGTTCGATCTGCATGGCGATCGTCGCGAGGCTGCGCTCCGCAACCATCGACGCGCGCAAGCGCGTCAGTTGACCTTCATCGAGGTTGGGGAAGCGGCGCCATAACGCATCGGCAGCGACCAAATCCAGCACTGCGTCGCCGAAGAACTCCAAGCATGCGTTCGAAGGCCAACCAGCATCGACGTGTTCGTTCGCCCAGGAACCCAGGGTCAAGGCGACTCGCAACAGCGCGGGATCGACGAAGGTGTAACCGATCGTGTGTTCCAAGCCCGACGGGCCACCCACTGCCGTAGGGGCCGTGCCGTCCGTCGGCTGAGTCCCAGGATCGGGCAGCGACTCCAGCACCTTGGGCAGTGAGCCTGTGGTCGTTTGGATCATCGTCCACGGACACCGTACCATCCTGGTCGGAGTTCCATGAAAGAGCACATCGACACGATCACCGATCTCCTGCTGGGCGCGGCCTACTCGGACAAGCGCCTCGAAGGGAACGAGCTCGCCTCCATCCGCGACATGCTCGGCAAGATCCTGGGAGTCGACGAACTCCCCACGCCCCTGCGCGACCGGCTCAAGGTTTTCAACCCCGCGAAATTCAACATTCAGACCGCGACGGCCACGCTTCAGGAGCTCTCGATCGACGACAAGCGAACGATCATGGACCTCATCGCCACGGTCAGCGAAGCCGACGACGTGACGGATTTGGACGAAGATGCGTACTTGCGACGGGTCGCCGCGGGACTTGGGATCCCGGACGAAGACATCGAAAGCCTGGAGATCGAAATCCTCGATGACGACGACCTCGCCGGAATCCTCGACGACGACGACCTCGCCGAGTTTGTGAGTTAGGCGTCCGTTCTGCCAAAGCCGTCGCCCGAACTACACGAACGATTCTCGACCCGGCGTATCGTCAATGGCCGGTACGCGCGGTCTCGTCGATCCAACCACCACCGATGACCCGGTCCTCGTCGTCGTAAACGACGGCGGCTTGGCCTGGGGCTGCCGCTCGGATCGGTGAGTCGAAGCGGATCCGAACCCGTCGTGGCTCGACGAGTTCGAGGTCGGCCGCGGTGGGGATCGCCTGGTGGCGCACTTGCACGTATCCACGCAACCGGGGGGGAAGCCTCGCGGGATCCATGAGGAATTGGAAGTCGCTCACCAGTAGCGAGTCGCACTGGGTGGCCGACTCGTCTCCGACGACGACGGTTCGGGTGGCCGGAAGCACCTGCAACACGTAGCGCTTCTCGTTGCCGCGGACTTCGAAACCTCGTCGTTGGCCGATCGTGACGCGATGAATGCCACGATGCTCCCCGACGACCTCCCCGGCCTCGTCGACCACCAGGCCGGGTCCGAGAGTCTCGGTCGATAGACCTTGCGTGGCCAAGGTCCGCTCCACGATCGCACCATGATCGCCACCGGGGACGAAGCACAATTCCTGGCTGTCCGGCGCGTCCCAATTGGGCAACCCCATGGCGCGAGCACGCTCCCGAACCGCGTCTTTGGTCCACGTACCGAGCGGGAACCAGGTCGCACGCAAAGCCGATCGACCCATCGCAAACAGGAAGTAGCTCTGGTCCTTCTTGGGGTCGACACCCCGACGAAGCGCGTAACCGAATTCGTTGCGCGCGTAGTGACCGGTCGCCATCGCCCTGGCCCCGAGCGCGCGTGCACGGCGGAGGATCGGTTCGAACTTGACTTGTTGGTTGCAGCGAGTGCAGGGATTCGGCGTACGGCCAGCCGCATAGTCGCGGGCAAACGGTTCGATGACCGCTCGAGCGAACCGCTCGCGCTCGTCGACGACATAATGGGGAATGCCGAGTTCTGCGCATGCCCGACGCGCCATATCGACTTCGGCCGGTGAGCAACAGGTCCCACCGCGGCCCTTTCGTTCGTCTTCCGAGGCGTCGTAGAGCCGCATGGTGAGGCCGATGACTTCGTGGCCCGCGGCGAGCAACAGCGCGGCAGCGAACGACGAGTCCACACCACCGGACATGGCACAGACGACCCTCATGACGCTTCCCTCGCGGCATCGCGCACCCGTGCGACGATCCCCGGCAAGAGCTCGAGCAGTCGATCGATCTCTTCGCAGGTGTTGTCGGGACCCAAGGACGCGCGAACCCCTTCGCGAGCATCCGCACGTGAGAGTCCAAGCGCCAACAGGACCGGCGAGGGCTCGAGCGATCCCGCCGAGCAAGCGGCACCCATGGATACGGCGAAACCTTCCAGGTCGAGGCCCATGCACACCAGTTCACCGTCGCAACCGCTGAACCCGAAGTTCACGGTATTGCCGGTGTTCGCGAGGCGATCACCATGAATCCGCGCTCCCTGGCCCAGGAGTCCCGCGATGAGCCGCTGCTGCAGCGGGCGAACGCACGTGTCCCATGTCGGACGCTCGGCCACCGAGAGCGGAGCGGCAACCCCGAAGCCCACGATCCCGAGAACGTTTTCGGTCCCCACGCGGTAACCTCGTTCCTGCTGACCGCCGCGGCTCCGCGGTTCGAGCTTCAACGACTTGCGGTGAACGAGTGCACCCACACCACTCGGTCCACCGATCTTGTGAGCGCTGAACGCCATGGAATCGGCCTCGGAAGCGGCGAAATCGAGCGGAACCTTCCCCATCGCGGCCACGGCATCCACATGGATGACGAGATTCGGCCGCACGCGTCGAGCGGCGGCGACGAGCGTCGTGAGGTCGTAAACGTTACCGATCTCGTGATTGGCGGCCGCGAGCGCGAGGACACCGATCTCGGGGTGGCCTTCGAGCAGCCAAACGACCTGGTCTGGGTCGATCCGACCCCACGGATCCACCGGAACGTCCAGGGCCGCGACGCCGTCCGTACGCAACGCGGTCGCGGCCTGGCGAATCGCGGGGTGCTCGAGCGGCGACGTCAATAGCCCGAAAGAACGATGTTTCGAGCGCAGCGCCCCGACCGCACCGAACACCGCCAGGTTGTCGGACTCGGTCCCCCCACTCGTGAAGGTGATCTCCAGCGCCTCGGCCCCGAGGGCCGCGGCGACGGCACGACGAGCCGCCTCGACGACGTCTCGTGCAGCACGCCCGCGGGCGTGGACGCTGGAGGGATTCCCGAGCCGATCGTCGAGGAGGAGTTCTCCCATCACCGTTGCGACTTTGCGGTGGAGGGGCGCGCCTGCGTTGTAGTCGAGGTTCGGCACGGGGCGTGCCGTTGTAGCACGCCCGCCCCAAGGTGCCCCGAAGGGGAGCGTTGACGCGACTCGCCTCGACAGTGTTTCATCAGCGCGAACGAGTTTGAGCGGTCTCACCACCATGTTGAGGCGGGCGGGCCTTCTCGGCGATGACGACATCGCTCGCGTGGAGGCCATTTGCCGGGCACGAGCCGTCGGCGAGGTCGCAGCTTTTTCCGAGCTGGGCCTCGTGCCGGAAGCCCAGCTCGTCCGCTTTCTCCACAGCAAGCTCATGATTCCGATCGTGGAAGCCGACGTCCTCGATCGCCTCCAACCGGACACCCTCGCGCGCGTGCCCGCGTCGCTCGCGTGGGAGCACACCGTGATCCCGGTTTCGATGGATGCCGACGGCAATCTCACTTTGGCCATGGCCGATCCCACGGATCTCGCCGCCGTCGAAGCCGTCAGCGCCCATTCACGGAGTTATCTCATCCGCGCCGTGGCCCCGCTGTCCGCCCTTCGGCAGGCGCTCGCGCGTCACTACGGCCCCCCACGCGAATCCGTGGTCAAGCCGATGGGCTCCGCAGTTCGAGCCCGATTGCCGCAGCTCGACCTGACCCCCACGAGCGGCGGACATGATCTCGCGACGCAGGTGTCTACCCCCGTGACCTCGTCGGATTCGGCGAGCCCGGATCGGATCCCCCCGACTCGTCCGCGTCGTGGTGCCGTTGGGGCCGGCCCGGCTCGAGGGATGACTTGGACACCAGGCGGATTCGTATCACCGCAGTCGAACCCCTCGTCAGTGAGCTCGGTCCCCGCCCCGATCCCGGCCCGCGTTCCAACGGCCCCGCATCGCGCCGAGTATCCGCTCCGCTATGGCGACATCGACCAGATGACCGCGCCCACGGAAGCGAACCACCGACCCCCCTCATCGCCCCTGCCGTCCGCACTTCCGAATCCGCTCGACCTCGCCGCGGTGGAAGCCATCGTTTCGCAGCTCGAAGCCGCGGCCGATCGAGATGCGATCACGAACCTGGTGATGGACTTCATCGGCTCTGGGTTCGAACGGGTGATCCTTTTCGTCCACGTCCATCATCAACTTCGTGGTCGCGATGCACGGGGCAAGGACCTCGTCGCCGACGCCGTGGGTCAGGTCCGGATCCCAACGAAGTCGGGGTCCTCGATGTTTGCGGACGTGATCGACCAACGGAAACCATATTGGGGTGCATGGCCCACGCGGAGGGCCATCGATCGTGCCTTTGGCGATGCGATGGGGGGAATCGCCGGCAACGTCCTCATGTTGCCGATCGGACTCGGCGAGTACGTGCCCCTCGTCCTCTTCGGCATGGGGCCGCAGCAGGGGATCGAGCCGAGCGCGTTCGAACGGCTGAGCGACGGTACGACCCGAGCCCTCGAGCAGCTCGTCGTCCGCCGACGCTCGTCCGGCCCCCGATAGGCGAGCGTTTCGGGTCCGGGAGGCAGCCCAAGCGAACCGGTGGCGAGCGTTTCGGGTGCGCGAAGACAGCTTCGCTACCGCAGCGAGGAGCCTTGCGAAAGGCCCCTTATAGAAAGATGACCCCTACACCGGTTGACCGAGCCGGGCGCAATGCCCCAGATGAGCCTTGAGATACTTGCTCGGCAATTCGCGAGCGAGTTGTCCTCCGAGGCGTGCCGAGATGCTGACGAGCTTATCGAGGTCGACGTGGGTTTCGATGCCCATGCCTTCGAGCATGTAGACGACATCCTCGGTCGCCACGTTGCCGGACGCCCCCGGGGCGTAGGGACAACCACCGAGGCCACCGAGTGCACAGTCGATGGTCCGCACGCCATGGGCGAGCGCAACCGTGATGTTGGCGAGTGCGGTCCCGCGAGTATCGTGAAAATGCACCGCGAGCTGCTCGAGCCGAATCCCCGCTCCGAGCAAACCCAGCAGCACGTATTCGACTTGGCGGGGCGTGCCCACGCCGATCGTGTCCCCGAGGCTGAGCTCGTAGACCCCCATGTCGAGCAGGCTCTGCGCGACGCGATCGATCTCTTGGAGCGCGACGGCCCCCTCGTAGGGGCAACCGTAGACGCAACTCACATAGCCGCGGACCTTCATGCCGCGTGCGAGACCTTCGTCGACCACCGCGCGATAGGTCGACAAGGCTTCGGCCGTCGACTTGTTGATGTTCTTCCGGTTGTGGCTTTCGGTGGCCGCCATGAACACGGCGACCTCCGTCATCCCGGAGCGCGATGCGGCATCGAGGCCGCGCAGGTTGGGGACGAGCGCGCTGTACTGCACCCCGGGCCGCCGTTGCACGCGTTTGGCGACCTCGAGATGATCCGCCATGGCGGGCACCCACCGAGGGTTGACGAAGCTCGTGATCTCGATGCGCCGGATCCCCGCATCGACGGAGCCCTCGATGAGCTCGAGCTTGCGCTCCGTGGACAAGATCGTCTTTTCGTTTTGCAGCCCGTCGCGGGGGCCCACCTCATAGATGGACACCTCATCGGGCGCGGCCTCGAACAAATGCGCAGAGCGCACTGTTGGGCTCGGGACAGTGACTTCGGGCGAATCCACGATGGGCTCAAACCTTGGGGCGAACGAGCACGAACGGATGCTCTGTTCCAGTGTACGCCATCCCTCCGAGGCGCCCGACGGCCGCCAAACGCGCCGGATCGATCGCCTGCAAGGTGCCGTCCGGAGCGCGTTGGATGAGCCCCCTCGCGACGCTGAAACACAAGACCTCAGCGATGACGAGCGTCGACGAAGGCTTGCCTTTGGACCCGCGGCCGAGCGGGATCGCGTGAGTCAACCGGCATTCGTAGGACGCGAGTGCGTCCGCGACCCGCGGCGCCCGAACGATGTGCGCTGGCGTCGAGGCGAGCGGCCCACCGCGATCCGCAATCATCCATTCGTTGAACCCCGGCTCGTATTCCGCCGAGGTTTCGTTCATGGGGCCCGCGAGCTCCCGCGTGACGTGATTGATGGTGAACTCGCGCTGGTCGAGGATATTACGGAGGGTATCTTTGGGCGTCCCGTTCGACCGCCAGGCACAGCCGAGAACCACCGTGGGAGGGGTCGAGCTCACCGCTTGAAAGTAGCTGTACGGGGCGAGGTTCCCCCGCCCTGCCTCGTCGACGGTCGAGACCCAAGCGATCGGTCGAGGAGCCACGAGATCCGTCATCAAGCGGTATACGTCACGGGACGAAAGGGTCTTCGGATCGACGATTTCGTGTTCAACGGCCATCGTGCCTCGCGGGACTATGCCCACTTTCCAGCGCCCAAACCACCTCACCTCGATGTGCCTCTCCTGGGTTTCGGCCACCGCTTGTGTTGCCGCTGCCCAGTCCGAGGACGTGTCCGCTCAGCGGACCGAGACGAACCGGGCACCGCCATTCGTTCCGGAGGCTCTCGCCCCCCCTCCGATCGAAAACGCAGGACAGCCACCCGCGAGGTCCCCCGCCGGTGAATCCGTCCCGGCGCGTCAACTCCCCCGCCGTTATCTCGCGTTCGACCAAAGCTGCGATGAAGGAGACATCGTCACCATCGCCGCGGTGGGAGACATCCTGTTGCACCGCGAGCTCCAGCGGCAGGCCTACGTGGCCCCGGATCGGTTCGCGAATCTCTGGGGCGGAGTCATCGATCTCCTGTCGCGAGCCGATGTCACGTACGCGAATCTCGAGAGTCCTGCCGCCTACGGGATTGCGCGCGATGGTTCGCTCGTACCCGACCCGGGGCTCGTGTTCGACGACAGCGTGTATTCCGGGTACGCGAAATTCAACGTGCATCCGTCGATCGCGATCGATCTGAAAAGCGCGGGCGTCGACATCGTTTCGACCGCCAACAATCATGCCCTCGATCGCGGATCGCTCGGGATCGATCGCACGATCGAGGCGCTCGACGACGGCGGCATCGCACATACGGGCACTCGAACCAAAGGCAGCGATGAACCGTGGCACGCCATCACGGTCACCGGCGGCCTACGCATCGCATGGATCGCCTGTACGTTGCACACGAACTTCGGCAAGGACGACCACGGGCAGGTCCTCCACTGTTTCGACCTGAGCGATCCGGTCAGCGAACTCGTCACCCAGCTGCGAGCCTCGGCCGACGTCGACGCGGTGATCGTGACCCCGCATTGGGGCAAGGAATATGCGACCCGCCAAAGTCCACGCCAGATCGAATATGCGCAGAAGTGGATCGATGCCGGGGCGATCGCCATCATCGGATCGCATCCCCATGTACTCGAACCTTGGGAAAAACGGATCGCCAAGGACGGGCGCGAGGCGTTCGTAGCCTACTCGCTCGGCAACTTCGTCAGCCATCAACGATCCCTCGAACGACGTTCGTCGATCGTGCTCGTCCTCGGTTTGCGCAAAGGCCACCAAGGGGTTCGCGTCGTAGGCGCTCGATACGTGCCGATCCACGTCGCCATGGAGGGCGACAAAGAGCGCTTCTCCGTCGAAGCGATCGATCTCGTTCACGGACCGAACGATGTACGACGGTGGGTCGTGAGAATGTTCGGCGAACCCCATCGACTCGATCCCGATGCACCTTTCGTCGTCAATCCTCACTGCAGCCCGGATTGGCCGAACGAACCTTGAGCGAAGCAGAACACCGCCCAACGAGACCCGCGGTCGGGTCAACGACTCGCATCGACGAGCTTGCGAAAGGCGGGACCCATCGGTCGCGCTCGTTCATAGCGCTGCCGGGCGTCGGCCGTCCGGTCGGGTAAACCCGGATCTCGAACCCGTCGTGCGACCGTGTCCACATATTCGCTCCGCGGCACGATCTCGACGAACTCATCCAACTCGCCCGGTTCGGACGATTCTTCGGCGACGATGTACCCCCCGTAGGTCAGCAGCACGTGATGCCGCATGATCGACGTGTAGGGCCACCCGTGCTTCAGATTGAGATGCAAACACACCCGCGAGCTCCGCACGACGCTCGGGACCGCGAATGCATGGAGTTGATGCGGGTGAAAGACGGCCACGCGCTGCCCGAGCACCTCGAGCAGGTCCTTGCGGATCTGCGTCGCGCTGCCGAGAAACAAGGCTTCGTAGATCTTGGGTGGGCAGATCTCGCGCTCGTGGCCGGCTTCGATTGGATCGAAGCACATCGGCATCGTCAGGATCCGATGGTTGGGGAACCGTTGTTCGTATCCGGGGCGCTGGTGTTCGGACACGATCCAAATCGCGTCCGCCACCTCGGCGACCTTGCAGAACGCATCATAGCGCTCTTGCAGGTAGCTCCGGTTGGTGCAGTTGGCCGTCGAGGCATCTTGGCCGACGCCGTTGAATGTGCCACCGGCCAGCAACTCTGTGGCGAGCACGATATAGCGTAGACCGCGATCATGATGGGATGCGACCAAGGCCTCGGCGAGGTCCGGCGTGAACTTTTCGAGCAGAATGTTCACGCCTTCCCGGTCCGGGTTGAGCTCGGCCGCCAAACATACGCTTTGCTCGGCTTGCACGAGACCGTTGCGAATGTATTTGAAATAGTTGATCGCCCCGAGTGGGTTGGGTCCGTGATTCCAAATATTCACGTAAAACCGCATGAGCTCACGCCTCCGTCTACTCGACGATGAGATAGGACGTCCGTGCGTTATAGGGCCATCGCTTCAACCGAACGTTCCTCAACCCGAGTTCTTCCATTACGGCAACCGTTTCGCCGGGGGTCGTCTCGTCGTTCACCTCGTCGAAACCGAGCACCGTACCTTGGGTGATCCGCGACCGGATCGCCTGTAGGCAAGCCTTGGTCGGCTCGTAGAGATCGAGATCGAAATAGGCGAGCGCAACGACCGTGGCCGGATGGCTCGTGAGGTATGCGGGAAGGGTTTCGCGAATGTCACCTTTGACGATGGCGTGCTTTTTGAGGTGGGGGAGCGGGCTCTCCGCTTCCATGGCGGACAGGAATGGCTCGAGATAGGCCTCGTACCCGCGGCTTGTGGCATAGTGCCCGGCCGCGACGAGATCGCCATCCTCCTTCGCGACCGAGGGAAAGCCGGAAAACGTATCGAACCCGACGATCTTGCGCAGCCGATTGAACGGCTCGTAGATGCCTCGGAGCGCCATGAAGAGCGACAGCGATTGCCCCCATCGGCAGCCGAACTCCATGACGACGCCTTGGACGTCGACGATCGAGCGATAGAGAAAATCCATGAATAGAACCCGCGACAATGTCTGCGGAACGAGAAACATGCCCATGTTGCGGGCCAGCTCGGCATCGGGGATCGGACAATCGGCGACCCATTGACGCATTCGCGCGTGCCGGTCCTGCTGTTCGGCCGTGCCGAATGTCATGATATTTCCGTCTCGTGTGATCATTGGATTTCAACCGATCAAAGGAATGGGCTCGCGCTTGGCGGTATGGCCTGGTCGGAACGGAGCACCCGAGCGGAGGTAGGTTGCGAGAAAAGCGTAACGCTTGAGCGCCGTGCGATTGGGCAGGCTCTCGTGGATGAGTGCGCCATGCAAAAACACGCCGCTGCCGCGCGGCATGAGCACCTTCACGCCTCGCTCGGCGCCGTCCGGCAACACCGACTCCTCCCGCATGTTCGGATAGGTCTCGCGGAGTTCGTCGCCCCGGAGCGGGCGCACGGGCGCCATCCCCTCGGCGTGAGACTTCGGATAGACGATCAGGCAGCCATTCGCCTCGGTGACGTCGACGAGGGCGATCCAACACGAGGCAAATGCGCCAAGCGGGGCTTCGACACAGAAGTTGTCCTGATGCTTCATCAACCCTGATGACCCTGGCGGCGCAAAAAAGAACTGGGTCGCGAGCCCATCGACCGGCGCCCCAACGACGTCGACGATGGGACGGGTGATCCGAGGGTCGCGCAGGAGCCCCAGAAACAGATCGTGACGGCGATGCGGTTGCATGATCGTCGACCCATCCTCGAGCTGGGCGAGCGACTCGGCCGTGGCGATGGCCGTGAGACACGTCTCGTCGGTGAGCAACTCCTCGACCACGAGAAAGCCTTCGTCCCGAAATGAGCGCAGCTGTGTCGCGGACAATGACGGACCCGTCGTCGTGCCGTTCCTCGCTCCACGGACCCAAGTCTGACTCGATCTCATGCCGTTCCCCGAGACTCACTCTTTGACGACGTATCCGCCGGGAATGTGTGACCATTCGAACCGTCGGATCCGAACCGACGTGTTCGCCAACCATTCGTCGACCGCAGCCGTCTCGCCTTCCCACGGGCGAATCCCATAGTCGTCGAGCACGATGACCCCACCGCGCACGACCCGGTTCCAGAGGTGTTCGATGGCGACCTTGGTCGGTCGGTAGAGATCGCAATCGATGTGGAGCAGCGAGATCCGCAGGCCCGGATTCTCTTCGATGAACTTGGGAACCGTGTCCTCGATGTCCCCGTCGACGAGCACGATCCGAGGTTTGTGGGGGATGAATCGATCTTCGTCGAAGATGCGAATGGCGTCCTTCAGCATGTCGCGGAACACACCGCCGTCAAAGCCTCCGACGACCTTGTTGAACTTCGGCGACGGTGCCCCATCCGAGGGTTCGAAACCGCGAAAACCAGCCCAGTTGTCGAATCCGATGACTTGCTTGGCACGGTCCCCCATGGCCCGCACCTCGAGAAAGTTGGCCCACGACAACAGCGACAATCCGCGATAGACCCCGAGCTCCACGACGTCGCCGGGCAGATCCGCGGTCATTCGCCATAGCTCGTAGTGGGCGAGAAAACGCTTCAAGAACAGGCGACGGGCATAGACGGGAAAGTTGCGGCAAACCTCCCGATGCGTCACGCCGAAACGTTCGAAGTGGCTCTGCAGCAGGTCTTCGACGAGGTCGTCTTTGGCGTAATTGAGGCGACCGTCGAATTGTCGTTCGGGAGGGGAATCATTCGTGGTCATGGAGAATATTTCCAAACGAGGATCGAATAACCTTCGTGAAATGGGCTGCCGAATCCGAGGCGGCGAAGCTTCAGGATCTGCGCCGTTCCGGCGGCGTCGCGCCGTCGCACTTCGGCCAAGAGGCCGCTCAGATATCCGCGCCGCTGGTGGTAGCGCAACGCGAGAGCGTCGAACAGATCGGTGCCGTCATAGAGCTCGACGAGTGGTTCGATATGCACGACGCGCTCGGGCTTGATCGCGTCGATGAGCGCAAAAAACGGTGCGACCGCGGAACCCACTTGCTCGAGGCCGTGCGTCGTGATCACGACGGTCTTGCCACTTGGACGTTGGGCTCGATCGAACCCATCCAACGTCCACAAGTCGAGCCAGTGCCCCTCGAGTTCGAGGCCATGCTGCTCTGCCGTCAGCTTCAGCAGGGCCTGCGAAGGTCGTGCCCAATCATAACCGATCAGGCGTTTGCCCGGATGACGGAGCCCGATCTCGAGCAGATTCAACCCCGTCCCGCAGCAAACGTCGACGACCGTCTCGGCATCCGCGACGAACTCGTCGAACAGCAGGTTCGCAAAGACGCGATAAAGTTCGAACTCGAAGGCCCGGTCTTCGACTTTGGCATAGTCTCCGCGCAACCGCACGACGTCGTATTTGAAGTATTGCGGCCGCAGGGTGGACCGACTCGCCCCCTGCGCTTTCACCCGATCGAGCACTTCCTGCCAACCCCGTTCCCAACGCCCGAGAGTGGCCGGGCTGGCGATGGGCAGCGATTCGTCCTCGATCGCCCGCAGTGCGTCCAACATGACTCCGTCGCGTTCCGCACGCGACAACCGACGAAATCGGCATGCGGCGAGGCCATTCGCATCCCGGTTCGGAGTCCTGGCCGGCCCGACCGGCCGATCATACATGACCTCGACGTCGTCGAGACTCATGGGACGAAACGCGTCACAGTCCGCTGATGTCGTAGCGTGCGGCGTAACCATCGGTGACCCGATCGGCGATGACCTCGTTGATCGACGTTCGCGATACCACCATGTAGCGCTCGCCGATGCCGTACCAGATGTCCGGCGGGACGTAGTTTTGCAGTCGCGGGCTGCCAGCGTACACATCTCCCTCGAGCAGGGTCTTGTGCAAGACACGGAAATCGATCGAGAGACGAAAACCGTCGCTGTTCTTGATCGTGCGGTGCAGACACAGCGTGTCCATCACCAACATGCCGCAGTCCGTGAAGATCGGCGGGTAGCGAGTCCCGACGTGCACCCGTTCGGCACCGAGTTCGAAATCGTCGAGCGGCTTCTGCAGTTCGACCGGAAACGCCTTGGGCTCGACGAACTCGACGGTCGTGCCCGCGATATCGCCGAGGACGGGCAAGAAGATCGCCATCGAGTTCGCCGGCTCGGCGGCCCAGATATCGCTATGCAGTTTCGTCGAAGAGCGTGGACGCGAGTCGACGCTCGGGTTCGGGCGACCGTCGATCATGCGAATATTGATTGGCGCGTGAATTCCGGCAAGGGTCTCGTCGATGAAATACCGCTTCATGATCCGCGCGACCACGGAGTGCAGGAAGTTGTAGGACGACAGCGTCTCCCGTTTGGGCAGGACGAGACCATTGGGTGTGATGTTGGGCAACAAGCAGAGTTCACGCGCATGCGCCGAAAACCAATCCGGATGATCGGGCATCGGAATAAACTGACCGACCACATTGGCGCAATGCCAGAGATACGCCAGGCACGCGTACTTCAGTGCATCTTTTTCGGGTTCGGTCAGCGTGTAGGCGTGGACCAACGGGTAATCCGGAACATTGGGGTTCGCCCGAACGACGTTGCGATTCCTGCGACTGCGCGCTGCGATGTTCAATGGGTGACGAAGCGGAACGATCGTGTTTTCGAGCTCGGGTGATTCCCGCATATTCACACTTCCGAGGGCGGGATGACTTCCCGGTGTTCGAGATCGTAAAAGTGCTTCGGCGAAGTCTCACGACTCGCGAAGAATCGATAGTCCACGCTAAGGCGAATCCGCGCCGATCGATTGGGGCGAGAACCGTGCACGAGCTGCGGCCCAAACACGATCACATCGCCGAACCTGCAGAACATCGGAACCCGATCGTCGTCCGACACTGTCCCCTCCATGTTCAACCAGATCCCCGCCGTCCGATGCGGGATGGCATCGCCCGTGCGCGCTCGTGCAACCACCTCGAGTCCACCTGCGGCATCATCGATATCGCACAAGGGCACCCATACCGTGACGAACTCGCGTAGATGCGTGGCGTAGCTTCGATCTTGGTGGAGAGGCACGAGGCTGGACGACATCCCCGGGCGTGCGACTCGGATCGATGGCGGATGATGCATCCGGATGATCGGGTCGTTCAAGGTCTCGCGCAGAAACGCAGTCAACCAGGGTTCCTCGCAGATCACTTTCAACGAAGGCGAGATCCGAACCTCGAGCGGAAGCTCACCGCGCACCAAGTGCTTCCATTCCGGCGAGAGGCTCGCGTACCTGGAACTCGAGCCGGCCCCTTCGTCGAGCCATTCGGCCAATCGGGCCGTGTCACTCAGCGGGAATCCGAATTCCGCTGCGAACCGCCGTTCGAAGCGTTCGTTGTGTTCAGCGACGAAACCCGCGAGCGCACGCCGTCGTTCGAGCGAAATCGCGTCCTTGATCCAGACGCATTCGAACTCACGAAACGCCTCGACCGCGCCGACCAACGACGCTCCCGAAATTGCGACACCGTAGGCGCGATCCAATGCCACTTGGGCAAGAGGGTATTCGGTGGGTGAACACGAGGCGCAACCACAAACACGGGAGCAGGGCCGAGAAAGGCCTCCTCCGTCGGATCCATTCCCGAAACGGGTTCATGCTCACCTAGCACCTCGCCACAGGGATCTTGATCGGTTGAAACGCCGTCAGCGTCCCGTCTCGCTAGTCACGGTTCCAGGGGACTAGGCGCGGAGCTGCGCCGCGAGGGCAAGGCGCGAGACCGAATCGTATCGGGAATACGGTGAGCGTCGAGCAACGCAGCCATCGTGGCGTAGTGCCGTGCATAACCGGCTACGAACTTCCGGCACCGAGTACTAGGCGCGGAGGCGAAGATGTATCGGGCATACTTCGCAACAACGCGAGGCGGGATGAGATGAGATGAGATGAGATGGGGGCGGTGTTGCAACCGGTCACGTGAGTCTCCGAGCGGTCGTGCAGCTGCAGCGATCGACCGCGCGAGGACGCCTTCGAGGTCTCGATGGATAGGGGCACGATCGCCCCCTGCGATGGCCTGCTCGACACAGCCTCGACGTCACGCCCTGCACGATGACGACAGCGCACGCCCACGATGATGGGGGTCGTCGATCGGTGGAGCCTCGGCTGCAGCTCGATGACCCAGGCCCACTGACCGAGTCCCGTTCGTTGGATCGAGTGAAGCCGAGGTCGATGCACTCCCTCTCCCCGTGCGGTTCGGTCGACTCGCGAAGCGATCCCTCGCTTCGCGAGCGCGAGGCACAACGCCGGTTGCAAGTGGAGTCGTCACACAGCGTTTGACCCGAATATTGTGAGTCGATCGTTCGGGAACTCGGACTTCTCATTTTCGTGCTCTTTGCAGTCCCGGTCAGTCACCGGATCCGTGAATCACGTGCAGGTGAAGGTGACGATCACCTGCAGCCGCTTCTGCCGCGCAACCAACACACCGGTCGCGACCCCACGCGGATTCGAGATCGTCACCCAAACGGGGAATCCGTGGATTCGATGCTCCTGCGGCCGTCCGAGCGGACGCCGTCGTCTCGCGTCGTCCATCGATCGCGTGGACGTGGAGGCGGTCGGATCGCCGAAACGATCCTTTCGCTGACTCCGCATTCGCCCGTCCCGCACCTCGGGACGACGTCGCCGCTTTCGCATATGGTAGCCCTGCATCATGACCACCCTCGACCTCGCCCCCGCCGATGGCGACACGTCATCCGTGCTGCAGGAAGGCACGGTCGTGGGCGGTCGCTACCGCATCCTTCGTGTTCTCGGACGAGGTGGCATGGGATTCGTCTATGCCTGCGAACACATCTCCGTAGGCCGCAAGGTCGCGCTCAAGGTCTTGCACCGCAGCATCGTCGACCCCGAGATCCGACGACGCTTTCAGGGCGAGGCTCGAGCCGCCAGCGCAGCCGGTCACCCGAACATCGTCGATGTCCTCGACGCCGGCGAGCTCGAGGATGGACGGCCGTACATCGCGATGGAGCTCATCGAGGGTCCAACCCTGATGCAGGAACTCGAAACGTGCGGCACGTTGCCACCGACGCGCGCGTGCATGATCGCTCGGGACGTGGCTCGCGCGATGGCAGCCGCCCATGCCGCGGGGATCATCCATCGCGATCTCAAACCCGACAACGTCATCCTCGCGAAAGACGAACGGGTCAAAGTCGTCGATTTCGGGATCGCCCACGGCGTGATGATTCGCGAAGGTCGCGTGACCAAGCAGGGGCTGTGCTTCGGCACGCCGGAATACATGGCACCGGAGCAAGCCGCAGGGCGCCCCGCGTCGCCAACCTTCGACATCTATGCGCTCGGCGTGATCCTGTTCGAAATGCTCGCCGGTCTGCCGCCCATCCTCGAGGCGACGGCAGTGCAAACCATGAGTGCCAAGCTCGAACGCGACGCGCCTTCGATCGCCAAGTTCTGCGACGCCGTCGATCCCGGACTCGTCGACCTCGTCAACGATTGCTTGGCGCGCGACCCCACGAAACGCCCAGCTTCGGCGGATCTCGTCGTCCAGCGCCTGACGTCGACGTTGGAGGTCATCACTCAACCAGCGTTCGTCGCGGTTGCACCCCTACCTCCGGGTCCACGGCGACGTCGCACCCCATTCCGCGTGCTTGCGCCCGCGATGATCGCCGGAGCCATGCTGGTGGGCGGCGCGACGGCGATGCTGGATCGCTCCGGCCGAGCCCACGCGCTCGAGAGCCAGGGTGTGCTCATGACGGAACGGCTACCCGATACCCGGCCCGACTGGCCGGAGCTCCGCATCCCTCACGTACCCGCGCCGGTCGACCTTCCACCCCCGTCTCCTTCCGAGCCCACACCCCAACCAGAACCCGCGCCCCAACGAGAACCCGCACCCCAACCAGAATCCGCACCAGCATCGGCCCCGCAAGCTCCACCGCCTCAGCCTCGACCCCTCTGCCGCATGAACTCCGAACGAGCTCAGTCGGCGCGTCGAATCCACGACTGGGAGACCGTCTTGCGAGAGACCGCGTCCCGCCCATGTTGGCCCGATGAAACGCTTCGTGTGCGATTGCGGACGCTCGCATTCCGCGAGACCCAACGCTGGGAGGACTGCATCCGCACCGCTCGCGGCGTTCGCGATCAAGAAACGGAGCGATCGGCCAAAGTATGCGCGCTCCGCAAGGATCAACCGTGATGACGATGATGATGGGATCGATCGTTTGCCTATGGCTCGTCGCAGGCTTGGACGCGCCGCCGGGATCGCACAGCCCCCCGCGAGAGGCGGTGGCCACGAGGCCCGCACCGACCCCTGAGCTCGAGGTCGAAACCATCGCGGCGGGATCGGCCGGCGAAGCGATCCGCGGTCGGATCGAGGAGCAAGCCACCACCGCGTTCGGTCAGGCTGGGTGGCCCGAACGCGGGCTCGATCCGTCGGGGCTGCGTGTGGTCGTCCGTGTCGAAGAAACCCAAGGGGAAGCTCCAGGGTTTCGTTACGACGTCCGCATCGAACACCACGGGACCGCCATCGCAGCGGGAGCCTGGCAGGAAGGGTGCCCACTCTGCACCGAGACCGAGCTCATCGGAAAGCTCGAGAGCACGCTCGCTGCGGTCACCGCGAGGATCGAAACGCTCCTCACGACCAAGCCGTCGGATCTCGCCGCTCCCCCCTCGGTGTCCACGCAAGGCGCCCCAGTTCCACCTCCGCGTTTCGAGGCCAAACCTCCGGATTCGCGCACGGCGAAGCCGCGACCCCGGCTCGAGCCGATGACCATCGCCGGAATCAGCGTCATGTCGGTCGGTGCCATCGGTACCGCCGTGGGTCTCGCCCTCGCCTTCGTTCAGCCCCGGGAAATCCAGAGCGACCCCCTCAACGAGATCGAGACCCAGACCGCCGCCTACGTGCTGCTCCCGCTGAGCGGAGCCGCATTGATCGTGGGGGCCACGTTGATCGGCGTCGGGCAGACACGAGGTTCGCGGCGCAAAGCCGGCCGCGCCCTCGCCTTCCGATTCTGATCCGCTTCACGCCCCTTCGGGCCTGAATTGGCTTCTCGCCCCTTCGGGCCTGACTTGGCTTCTCGCCCCTTCGGGCCTGACTTGGCTTCTCGCCCCTTCGGGCCTGACTTGGCTTCTCGCCCCTTCGGGCCTGACTTGGCTTCACGGCCCCTTCGGGCCTGAATTCCGAAACGAAGCAGTGATAGTTTCCCGGGCTCGCGGTGTTGGAGGCCCGCCATGCACCCCACGCCGTCCCCCCGACCTGCCGTCTTCCGGCGGAAGCGAGGCTCCATGATCGACACGACGCGATGCGTTGTATGGCTCCTCACGTTGTTCGCGTACTTCGCGAGCACGCAGGCACGCGCCGAAGACGCTGCGACGATCCAGCGATTCGCGCTGATCGTGGGGGCGAACGATGGCGGAGACGAACGCGTTCAGCTTCGCTTCGCCAACAGCGACGCCAAGGCGGTGGCCAAGGTCCTCGCCGAACTCGGCGGTGTCCAAGCGGACGACGTGGTCGTGGCCTTGCAGCCGACGACCGCGTCACTCCGTCGAGCGCTCGAACAATTGAGTGCAAGAGTGGCGAACGTCGATGGCCTCGGCGCTCGGACCCAGTTCGTCTTCTACTACTCGGGCCACTCGGACGAGCAAGGTCTCATGCTGGGGGACGAGGAGATGCCTTATGCCGATCTCCGCAAACTCATCGACCAGGTCCCCGCGGACGTCCGGATCGGGATCCTCGATTCCTGCGCCTCGGGAGCCTTCACCCGTAGCAAGGGGGGCCGACGGGTCGCGCCGTTTCTGGTGAGCGGCGGAGATGTGACCGGACACGCATTTCTGACCTCGAGCTCGATGGACGAGGCTGCCCAAGAATCCGATCGGATCCGAGGGTCCTTCTTTACCCACTTTCTCGTGTCGGGCCTGCGCGGCGCGGCCGATCAGGATCGGGATCGACGGATCACGCTGGACGAGGCCTATCAGTTCGCCTTCGCCGAGACGCTCGCCCGAACGTCCTCATCGAAAGCGGGTCCCCAGCACGCCAACTACGACATTCAGCTCACCGGGATGGGGGAGCTCATCGTCACCGATCTGCGCCGGACCACGGCAGGCCTCGCCATCGCCCCCGACGTGTCGGGACGCATCTACGTCCGGACCGCCTCCGGTGATCTCGCGGGCGAACTCTTCAAACCCGCGGGTTCGGGCGCGATCGAGCTCGCGCTCGAACCGGGAACCTATTCCGTCATCGTCGAGAACGACGGCAAGCTGACCCGCGGCCAAGCCGTGCTCGTCGATGGTCGAACCACCCAATTGACGATGGCCCATCTGAACCCGTTTCGTGGAGATGCGAACACGCTCCGCGGAGGCAGTGGAGATACGCGTCCATACCATCGGATTCCGGTGACGATGTCGCTGTTTCCCCCGCTCAGCGTCAACTCGGTGGTGCGCGACCGCAGGGTCGTGAACAACTTCGCGATCAACTGGATCTCGGGGCACGCTTCACAGATCCGCGGACTCGAGCTCGGCCTCGGGGCCAACTGGGTCGACGAAGACGTACGGGGTGGCCAACTCGCGATCGGGGCCAATCTCATCGGAACCGAGCTGCGCGGTGTGCAATGGGCTGTGGGCGGCAACCTTGCGCGAGGGGGACTCCGGGGATTGCAAGCCTCGGTGGCGACCAACGTGGCGTCGACGGAACGGGCGATCGATCCCGAACGACCGCTCGCGGGCGCTCAGCTCACCGTCGGGGCCAACGTGGCGCGCGGAAACTTCAACGGATTGCAATTCGACGTGGGTGCCAACGTCGTGACCGGTCACCTGCATGGGGCACAGGCCAACGTTGGCTTCAACTATGCACGTGCGGTTGCCGGTGCTCAGCTCAGCGTCGGCGCCAACGTGGCCAGTCAAGGGGTCGCGGGCATCCAATGGAGCGTCGGCTTCAATGTCGCCCGCCGTGCGTTGCGAGGGGTCCAAATGGCGGTCGGCACCAACGTGACCTCGGGCACCGCCATCGACGAACGGCCCCGAGCCACGGCAGGACAACTTGCGGTGGGGGTCAACGTCGCTCGTCGGAACTTTCGCGGGCTCCAGCTCGACGCGGCGATCAACGTCGTCGGTGGAGAGCTGCGGGGCGTTCAGCTCAACAGCGGCTTCAACTACGCAGGTTCGGTCGCGGGGGTCCAGTTGGGCCTCATCAATATCAGCCCCGGGCGCGTGCGGGGAGCTCAAGTCGGCCTCATCAATTACGCCGACGATGCCGATGCCTCGGTCGCGATCATTGGGATCACGCGCAAGAACGGGGTTGGCGGCGACGTTTGGACCGACGATATCGGCGTGTTGAACACCGGTCTCCGACTGCGAACTCGTCACACGTACACACTGCTATTTGCCGAAGTCCATCCATTCTCGGAAGCGAGCGGGGGCCACTGGGGCGTCGGAGCATTCTTCGGGGGTCACATCGACATTCGCCCTCGTTTGTACCTGGACATCGACGTCGGTCATCGATTCATCTTCCCTGGGTTCGACGAGGTGGACGCGGACGCAATCCACTCGGTCTTCACGGTCCCGCGCATCTTGCTCGGCCTACGGGTGGGTCGATACTTGTCCTTGTTCGCAGGACCGAGTTTCAATATGAGCATCGCCGATAGTGAATCGGTCCGGCCGGGCTATCAATACGATGTCTATCATCGAGACTACGGAGAAACCGAAATCCGCCTCTGGCCCGGATTCACCTTCGGACTCCGGATCCGCTAGTACTCGGTGCCGGAAGTTCGTGGCCAGTTAGGCGCGGAGCTGCGCCGCGAGGGCAAGGCGCGAGACCGAGTCGTATCGGGAATACGGTGAGCGTCGAGCAACGCAGCCAT